>Ga0129317_1000057_pt1 | contig 136348 bp, 121 predicted proteins | sample Cm1ome_FD_94430 | JGI IMG/M metagenome (GOLD analysis project Ga0129317, IMG submission 94430) | Eastern black-and-white colobus group fecal microbial communities from Wisconsin, USA - Cm1105 metagenome | ecosystem: Host-associated > Mammals > Digestive system > Large intestine > Fecal...
CTCCAAGGTCACGGTGGAGGCCGTGTTCACGGCGGTGGAGCCGGAGCCGGAGGGCCTGCCCTTCACCGATGTAACGAGCGGCGACTGGTTCTATGACGCCGTGGCGTATGTGTACGACAAGGGGATGATGGAGGGGACCACGGACACCACCTTCGCCCCCACCATGAACCTGACCCGGAGCATGATCGCCCAGGTACTCTACAACCTGGAGGAGCGGCCGGAGGCACCCGGCGCGGCGGGCTTCCCCGACGTGGCGGCGGGCGCATGGTACGCCGACGCGGTGAACTGGGCGGCGGCCCGCGGCATCGTGAAGGGGTACGACACCGGCGCGTTTGGACCGGAGGACAGCGTGACCCGGGAGCAGCTCGCGGCGATTCTGTACCGCTACGCGCAGGCGAAGGGCTATGACACCACCCAGGGCGGGATGGCCGTGCGGGAGTTCAGCGACTCCGCCAGCATCTCCGACTGGGCGCAGACGGCCATGAGCTGGGCGGTCAATGCGCAGGTGCTCTCCGGCAAGGGGAACGGCGTCCTGGATCCCCAGGGCACCGCGACTCGCGCCGAGGTGGCCCAGATGCTGATGAACTTCGGCGAGCACGTGGGCTGAACACAGCCGGTCAAAAAGCAAAATCCCCCCGGAATCCCATTGGGATTCCGGGGGGATTTTATTGCTTCGCTTATTCGGCGTCCTCCTCCGATTCAGAGGGGGCCAGCTTGGTGACGGTGGCCCACTCTACCCGGCGGTCGGTCAGCTCCTCCACCCGGATGTGCAGGCCGTACAGCTCCACCTCGGGGTGGCTTCCGTCCTCCGGGATCACGTTGAGCTGGGCAAAGACCAGGCCGCCCAGAGTCTCGGACTCCTCGTCCTCGGGAAATTCCATGTCCAGGGCCTCCGCCACATCGTCCAGCTCCGCCGAGCCGGCAATGCGCCAGCGGTTGTCGCCCAGGGCGATGATCTCCTGATCCTCCTGGGGATCGAACTCGTCGTAGATGTTGCCCACAATCTCCTCCAGCAGATCCTCCATAGTCACGAGGCCGGCGGTGCCGCCGTACTCGTCCACCACAATGGACAGGTGGATCTTCCGGCTCTGCATGTCGCGGAAGAGCTTATCGGTGCGCACCGACTCGGGCACGAAATAGGCCGGGCGCAGCAGCTCCCGCACCGGGCGGGGGGAGGCTTTGCGGGCGTTGAGCAGCCAGTCGCGGGTGTTCAGGATGCCGATGATGTCGTCGGCGTCCTCCTCATACACCGGGAAACGGGACAGGCCGGAGGACTCGATGGTCTGCGCGATCTCCTCCGCCGTGTCGTCCACCCACAGCATCACCATGTCGGTGCGGTGGATCATCACGTCCCCGGCGGTCATGTTGTCAAATTCGAAGATGTTCTCGATCATCTCCTTCTCACCGGCCTGGATGGCGCCCTTCTCCTCACCGATGTCCACCATCATGCGGATGCCCTCCTCCGATACCTCATCGTCCTCCTCGTTGGGGTCGATATGTACCAGACGCAGCACGGCATTTGTGGAGACGGTCAGCAGCCAGATGAGCGGCCGCATGACGGCGGCCAGGAAGGCCACCACCCCGCAGGTGAAGCGGGCCACCTGCTCGCTCTTCTTCATGGCCACCCGCTTGGGTACCAGCTCGCCGAAGACCAGCGTGAAGAAGGAGAGGATAATGGTGATCAGGATAACGGACAGGGTGTGCACCGCGGCCTCGGCGGCGGCGGTCAGGGCATACTGGGCGGCGAACCACTGGGACAGGCGGCCGGCCAGGTTGTCGGCGGCGAAGGCGGAGCCCAGAAAGCCCGCCAGGGTGATGCCGATCTGAATGGTGGAGAGAAACCCGGTGGGCTGCTCCACGATGTGCAGGAGACGGGCGGCCTTTTTGTCGCCCTCCTCGGCCTGGTGGCGGATCACCGCCTCATTGAGGGAGATGACCGCGATTTCCGTGGCGGCAAAGTATGCGTTGATTGCGATGAGTATGACCTGGAGTAGAAGCTGAGGCCATAAAGGGGGCTGCAAGATGATTCCTCCTCTTTCTGAAACGACAGATTGCATGTGTTCCATGCGTTACAGAACTTAGTATATCATATTTATGAAAAAAATCCATAAGCATGCGGAAAAAAGTTGCGGCGCATGTTATAATAACCTGTACGCGTGAGAGGGGGAAACCGGGATGGAAACCAAAGAACGGACGGAGGGGCGGCTGCGGCGCTTGCTGGAGCAGCCGGGCACCTTCCTGAAATGGGTGCTGTTTGCCGGGGTGATCGGCCTGGCGGCCGGCGGGGTCAGCACTGCCTTTTATTACGCGCTGAACGCCGTCACAGCCCTGCGGGAGGCCAACCCGTGGCTTCTGTGGCTCCTGCCCCTGGGGGGCGTGGCCATTGTTCTGCTCTACCGGATTTGCGGCATGGAGAAGGACCGGGGCACCAACTTCGTCCTGGTGGCTGTGCGGGAGAACCAGCCCCTGCGCCTGCGCACGGCGCCCCTCATCTTCGCCGCCACGGTGCTCACCCACCTGCTGGGCGGCTCCTCCGGCCGGGAGGGGGCCATCCTCCAGATCGGCGGCTCCCTCTCCTCCAAGATCGGACGGTGGATGCACCTGGACGACAAGGACAGCCGTATCATCACCATGTGCGGCATGTCCGCCGCCTTCTCCGCCCTCTTCGGCACGCCGCTGACCGCCGCCATGTTCGCCATGGAGGTGACCAGTGTGGGCGTGCTCTACTACGCCGCCATCGTGCCCTGCGTCCTCTCCGCCATTATCGGCCTGTGGGTGGCCCAGCTCTGCGGCGTGCCGCCCACCGCCTTCTCCCTCCAGGGGGTGCCCAACCTTACCCCCGTCACCCTTCTCCAGTGCATCGGCATGGGGGTCCTCTTCGCCCTGCTTTCCATCCTGTTCTGCCGGATGATGCACGCCGCCCCCCGGCTGTACGACAAGTACCTCCCCAACCCCGTGGCGCGGGCCGCTGCGGGCGGGGCGCTGGTCATCGCGCTGACCTTCCTGGTGTGGCTGTGGAACCCGGGTACCTACGACTACAACGGGGCTGGCACGGCGGTGATCCACGCCGCCATCGGAGGGGAGGCCCGGCCCGAGGCCTTCCTGCTGAAGATGCTCTTTACCACCATTACCCTGGGGGCGGGCTTCAAGGGGGGCGAGATCGTCCCGGTGTTCTTTACCGGGGCCACCTTCGGCTGCACCGCCGCCCCCCTGCTGGGGCTGCACCCCTCCTTTGGAGCGGGGCTGGGCATGGTGTGCGTCTTCTGCGGCGTCACCAACTGCCCCATGACCTCCCTGCTGCTCTCCCTGGAGCTGTTCGCCGGGGACAGTCTGGGCATGTTCACCGGCCAGAGCCTGGGGCTGTTCGCCGTGTGTATCGCCGTGGCCTACATGCTCTCCGGCTATTACGGCCTCTACAGCGAGCAGAAGATCGTCTACAGCAAGCTCCGGCCGGAGTACATCGACAAGAAGGCCAATGACGATGAGTAGGGGGCAGGAGCGTCAGCCTTTTGCAGACAGGCGGCCCAACTCAATTCCCAGCGCCAGGGCATAATAGAAGCAGACCTCCCGATCCAGGGCCTTTTTCCGGACGCTCATGACTTGCCCGCCATCGCGGATGAGCTGGAGAGCCCGCTTGACTATCTGGCAGGCCGAACCGGTGAGCTGTAGGGCGCGGCATCCCTGACGCGCCGTTTCCCCTTGACAGAGCAAGGAAATCCACATAGAATGAACATCTTCGACAGGATGCGCCCCGCCCGGCGCGGGGCGCATACGCGCCCGACGACGGCCCAACAACAGCTTGGAAGTAGGAAAGGAACCTTGAGCAACTATGAACATCTTTGATATCATGGGGCCTATTATGGTGGGGCCGTCGTCGTCCCACACGGCGGGGGCGGCAAGGATCGGGTTTCTGACCCGCAGGCTGCTGGGGAGCACGCCCCGGCGGGCAGAGCTGCTGCTCCACGGCTCCTTTGCCGCCACCGGCACGGGCCACGGCACCGACCGGGCGCTGGTGGCCGGCCTGCTGGGCATGCGGCCGGACGACGCCCGGCTCCCCCGCTCCTTCGAGCTGGCGGAGGCGGCGGGGATGGAGCTGACCCTGGGGCGGGCGGCCCTGCGGGGGGCCCACCCCAACACCGTGTTGCTCCGGGTGGAGGACGCGGCGGGGAAACGGCTGGAGGTGACGGCCTCCTCCCTGGGGGGCGGCCGGGTGCAGGTGTGCGCCATCGACGGGCTGGAGGCCCGCTTCACCGGCGAGCTGCCCACCCTCATCATCCGCAACCAGGACCGGCCCGGCATGGTGGCGGAGGTCACCGGCGTGCTGTCCAAGCGGCAGGTGAATATCGCTACCATGCAGCTCTACCGGGATATGCGGGGCGGCCTGGCGGTGATGGTCATCGAGAGCGACCAGCCCATCTGGGCGGCGGCGGTGGAGGAGCTGCGGGCCTGCCCGGGCATCGAGCGGGTCACCTATCTGAACATGGAGGGGGAGGACTGACATGGCGTTTTCATCGGTGGAGGGGCTGCTCCAGGCGGCCGGGCAGGTCCCCCTGTGGCGGGCGGTGCTGGAGGACGATCTCCGGGAGCGGGGGGTGGACGAGGCCCGCTCCTGGCGGCAGATGGCCGCGCTCTGGACGGCCATGAAGGCCCCAGTGGCGGAGTATGACCCCGCCGCCCGCTCCCGCAGCGGCCTTACCGGCGGCGCCGGGGCCAGGCTGGAGGGGGAGGGGCCGGGGCTGTGTCCTCCCTTTCTGCGGCAGGTGATCGCCGCCGCCCTCAAGACGGGGGAGTGCAACGCCTGCATGAAGCGCATCGTGGCCGCCCCCACGGCGGGGGCCAGCGGGGTGCTGCCCGCGGTGCTCCTCCCCCTCCAGGCCAGGGACGGCCTGGACGACCGCCGGATGGTGGAGGCCCTCTATGTGGCGGCCGGCTTCGGACAGGTGATCGCCACCCGCGCCTCCATCTCCGGGGCGGAGGGGGGCTGTCAGGCGGAGGTGGGCTCCGCCTCCGGCATGGCGGCCGCCGCCCTGGTTTATGTGATGGGCGGCACGCCCGGCCAGATGGCCCACGCCTGCGCCATGGCCCTGTCCAACACCCTGGGGCTGGTGTGCGACCCGGTGGCCGGGCTGGTGGAGGTGCCCTGCGTCAACCGCAATGTGATGGGGGCGGTCAACGCCCTGTCCTGCGCGGAGATGGCCCTGTCCGGGGTGGAGAGCGCCATCCCCTGCGACGAGGTCATCGACGCCATGCGGGCCGTGGGCGATGCTTTGCCCGCCTCACTCCGGGAGACCGGCAGCGGCGGTTTGGCGGCGACGCCGACGGGACGGAGGCTTGCGGAGCGGCTGTAGAGGCGCACTGTGTGCGCCCGCGGGCGGCCACAAGGGCCGCCCCTACTTGGAGGCGGGGGTATTGGGCCACCCGCAGAGTTGTAGGGGCGGGTGCCCACATCCGCCCGCGGCTGCGGGACACGGTCAGAGCCATTGGTCCGGCGGGCCGATGTGGGCAGAAGGGGAACTGACACGAAGGGGCAAGAGAAGCTGCCCTGGGGCGCCGGTCCCTACAGACCGGGGCTTTGGGGCTTGTTTGAAACATGTCAACAAGCCCAATCGGCGGGCCTTTTGACCGCTGGACGGCGCAATTTTTCCTTGAAATCCGTCCGGATTCCCGCGAAAGAATTGCTTGCCAGCAGCCATAATCCCTCGCTGCTGGGTACATCGCCAAGTTTCAAACAAGCCCTAGCCTGGCGGGGAAGAGAACCACGCCCGCAAAACCGAAGAAAAGAGGAAAAACCATGCTGCAATTCAATCATTTTAACTTTAATGTGCTGGATCTGGAGCGATCCCTGGCCTTCTACCGGCATGCGCTGGAGCTGGAGGTGGTGGAGGAGAAGGAGGCCGGGGACGGCTCCTTCAAGCTGGTGTACCTGGGGGACGGGGAGACCGGCTTCCGTCTGGAGTTAACCTGGCTGCGGGACCGCACCGAACCCTACGATTTGGGGGAGCAGGAGTTCCATCTGGCCTTCGTCACCGACCGCTTTGATGCGCTGCTGGCGCGGCACCGGGCCATGGGCTGCGTATGCTTTGAAAACCCGGATATGGGCGTTTACTTCATTGAGGATCCGGACGGCTACTGGATCGAGCTCGTCCCGGAGCGGGGGTAAGGGGTGAGTCAGACCATAGGCGGCCGGCTGGCCTACGCCGATCTGCTGCGGTGTACCGCCATGCTGGCGGTGATCGTGGTCCACATAACTGGCGGGGCCCTGGAGGCGTCGCCGGTGGGAACGCCCGATTTTATGGTGCTCAACGTGTACGACGGGCTGACCCACTGGTGTGTGCCGGTGTTTGTCATGCTCTCCGGCATGTTCCTGCTGGACCCCAAGCACAGCCTGCCCCCCTCCAAGCTCTTTTTCGGCCATATGCTGCGTATCGCCGCCGCCTTGGCGGTATGGGGGACGGCCTATGCGCTGGTGGAACGGGTACAGGTGCACGGCCTGAGCTGGGAGAGCGTCCGGGCAGCCCTCTATCAGGTGCTCCTGGGAAAAACCTGCTTTCACCTGTGGTTCCTTTATATGCTGCTCGGCCTGTATCTGGTCACCCCGGTGCTGCGTGCCTTCGTGCGGGGGGCAGGCCGGGGGGATTTCCACTGGTTTTTCCTGCTGGTATTTGTCTTCACCTTCCTCCTGCCCACCCTTCTGCGCCTGCGGCCCAGCCAGACGGTGAGCCTCTACCAGAGCTACCTGAATATCAAGCTGGTGCTGGGCTATGTGGGCTACTATGTACTGGGGTATTACTTAAAGGAGTACACACTGAGCCGCCCGGCGGAGTACCTCATCTACCTGCTGGGGATCGCAGGGGCGGCGGTCACCGTGGGGGGCACCGCCTGGCTGTCCCAGCAGCGCGGGGCGCTGGCCCAGACCTTTTACAACTATGACAGTCCCAACATCGCCCTGATGAGCACGGCGGTCTTTGTGCTCTTCCGCTATTTGCTGGGGGTGAGCGACGAGCGCTCCCGCCGCCAGCGGTTTTCCGGCGTGGCGAAGGTGTCCTTCGGCATCTATCTGGTGCACGTGTTCTTCCTCATGCTGCTGCGGAACTTCGGCATTACCGCCCTGTCCTTCCCGCCTGTGCTGTCGGTGCCGGTGCTGACGGCGGCGGTATTCCTGGCCTCCCTGGCGGCGGCGTGGCTCCTCTCCAAGGTGCCGTTCGTGGGCAAGTATTTGACTTAAAGGAGAAGCGGCATGCTCTTTTCCAGTTCGGTGTTTCTCTTCCTGTTCCTCCCGGTGGTCCTGCTGGTGTATTACCTGCCCCTGCGGAGGTGGCGGCAGGGGCAGAACGTGTTTCTGCTGCTGGCCTCCCTGGGCTTCTATGCCTGGGGGGAGCCCTGGTTTGTGCTGGTCATGCTGGGCTCCATCCTGGCCAATTACGGCTTCGGCCTGTGGGTGGATGCCTGCAAGCGGGCGGGACGGACCTGCGCGCCCCCTCTTGTGACCGCCCTGGCGGTGAATCTTGGTATCCTGTTTGTATTTAAATACCTGACCTTTACACTGGGTATTCTGAACCGCCTGGGGGCGGCCTTTGTCATTCCCGGTATTGAGCTGCCCATCGGCATCTCCTTCTTTACCTTCCAGGCCCTGAGCTATGTGCTGGACGTCCACCGGGACCGGGGGGAGGTGCAGCGCTCGCCCCTGAAGGTGGGGCTTTACATCTCCTTTTTCCCCCAACTCATCGCCGGCCCCATCGTCAAGTATGAGACAGTGGCCCAGCAGATCGACCACCGCAAAGAGACCTGGGCGGACTTCTCCGCCGGGTGCAGCCGGTTTATCGTGGGTCTGGGCAAGAAGGTGCTCCTGTCCAACCAACTGGCCGTGGTGGCCGACCGGGCCTTTGGCCAGGGGGACGGCCTGTCCGCCTCTTTCGCCTGGCTGGGCGCCCTGTGCTACACCCTGCAGATCTACTACGATTTCTCCGGCTACTCCGACATGGCCATCGGCCTTGGCAAGATGTTCGGCTTCCACTTCCTGGAGAACTTCAATTACCCCTACATCTCCCGGTCCATCACCGAATTCTGGCGGCGGTGGCACATCTCCCTGTCCACCTGGTTCCGGGACTATGTCTACTTCCCCCTGGGGGGCAGCCGGGTGGACTCCAGGGCCAAACACATCCGCAACCTGTTCGTAGTGTGGCTGCTTACCGGCATCTGGCACGGGGCCAACTGGACCTTCCTCGCCTGGGGACTGTTCTACTTCGTGCTGCTAGTGCTGGAAAAATACGGTGGGCTGGGCCGGGGCTGGCCGGTGTGGGCCAAATGGCTGTTTACCTTCCTGATGGTGAACTTTGCCTGGGTGCTCTTCCGGGCGGACAGCCTGGCGGCGGCGGGGCAGTACCTCCAGGCCATGTTGGGCCTCGGCGCCGGGGGGTGGGACGAGCTGACCGCCCTCTACCTGCGGGAGAACTGGACGGTGCTGGCGGCGTCGGTGCTCTTCGCCGGACCGCTGGCCCCCCGCCTGCGGGACTGGGCCGCGAAAAAGGACAGCCCCCTGCTGGACGCGGGCTACGCCGTACTGGCGGTGGCGGTGTTCCTGGTGTCGGCGGCCTTCCTGATCAAGGGTACCTACAACCCCTTCATCTACTTCAATTTTTGAGGAGGCAGAAGCGTGAAGCGACGCAATACCATGACCGCCGCGGTCTTCCTGCTGGCGGTGGCGGCGGGGTTCCTGCTGCTGGCCACCTCCTTCTTCGGTGGGGAGGGGAAGCTTGAGGCCCTGCTCAAGGCCTTCGTTCAGAACCGGGACGTGATGGCCTTTGTGGACGGGGCGGAGTCCGCCGTCAACGGCGATCTGGACCGGGATCACCTGTTTATCCAGCTCTACGGCGGGGTGCAGCGGCTCTCCGGCCGCCGGGTGGTGGAGGACGCGGTGGGGGAGAATACCGTGGTGCGGTTGTCCACCGGCGGGCTGAATTTTGTGGATCTCCAGGCCGCGCCCGGCGTCGGGCCGCAGGTGGCGGAGAACGCCGCCGCCACGGCGGCGTTTTCCCAGGACCTGGAGGCCCTGGGAATCCCCTATCTCTACGTGAACGCCCCACAGAAGCTCCAGCGTGGGGAGGCGCTGCTCCCCACGGGGGTGGAAGAGTACGGCAACGAGAGCGCCGACGCCTTCCTGGCCGAGCTGGAGCGGCAGGGAACGGACTATGTGGATCTGCGCCCCCTGTTTGAGGAGAACGGCATCTACTCCAACTGGTTTTTCCGCACCGATCACCACTGGAAGCCGGAGGCGGCCTTTTTCGCCTGGCAGGCGCTGACGGACGAGCTGGAGGAGCGGTACGGCCTGGCCGCCGACCCGGCCCTCACCGATCCGGCCAACTGGGATACCCAGGTGCTGGAGCACTTCTTCCTGGGCAGCCAGGGCAAGCGGGTGGGCTCCCTCTACGCCGGGGCGGACGACATCACGCTCTATACCCCAAAATTCGATTCCGAGCTGACCTATTCCTGCCCCGCCTACGGTTTTACCCGCACCGGCCCCTTTGAGACGTCGGTGTGCTTTCCCGAGCGGGTGGCCCAGCAGGACTGGTTCAACGGCAATCCCTATACCTACTACGCCGGCGGCGACTACCCCATCGCCACCATCACCAACCATAAAAATCCGGACGGGCCGCGGGTGGTGCTGCTGCGGGACTCCTTTGCCTGCGCCCTCACCCCCTTCCTGGCCCTCTCCTGCTCGGAGCTGACCACCATTGATCTGCGGTATTTCGAGGGGGATTTGCTGGACACCATCGCGGGCCTGGAGCCGGATATAGCCCTCACCCTCTACACTGCGAGCACCACCCGGCTGGACAACCTGTTCCAATATGAACATACGGAGGAATGAGCCTTGACCATACAGAGACAACCCTCCCTCCGGCGGCTGGACTGGCACTATATGGCCATGCAGATCGGCTTTTGGGCCATGTTTGCCTCCATCGTGGGGTACCAGACCGCCCTGCTGCTGGACCGGGGCTTTTCCAACGGGGAGGCCGGGCTGATGACCTCGGTGCGCTGCCTGGCGGGCATTGTGTGCCAGCCCCTGCTGGGGGGCTTTGCCGACCGGCACCCGGAATTCCCCCTCAAGCGTATCGTCTCCCTGTCCATGCTCCTCTCCCTGGGGGTGAGCGTCTGGTACTGGCTCGCCCCGGGCATGGGGCTGGGGGAGACCGCCCTGGTGTGGGCGGTCATCGGCGGGCTGGAGGTGTCCTCCTACCCCCTCATGGACGCCATGGCCATCCAGTTCATCAACGACGGCGTCCCCATCCGCTACAGTCTGGGCCGGGGACTGGGCTCCCTGGCCTACGCCCTGACCTGTGTGTTCCTGGGCTTCCAGGTGGGGCGCTCCGGGGTGGAGAGCACGCTGCTCACCCATGTGGTGCTGGTCGCGGCGGAGATCGCCCTGGTGGCCACCTACCCGCCCTACCGGGGCAGGCCCCGCGCCCGGGATGCGGAGGGGCCGAGGCCACAGTCGGCCCTGGCCCTGCTGCGGTCCAATCCGTCCTTTACCCTGATGCTGGCCGGGGTGCTGCTGAGCCTGACGGCGGTGCTCCCCCTGTCCAACTTCCTGGTCAACATCGTCACCAGCCGGGGCGGCACCGATGCCGACTTGGGCCTGGCCATGTTTGTGATGGGGGCCTTCGAGCTGCCCACCGCCTTTCTCTTTCCACGGCTGCTCCGCCGGTTTGGCAGCGGGCGGCTGCTGGTGCTCAGCGCTGTGTTCGGCACCCTCAAGGCCGTGGCGCTGCTGTGTACCTTCAACTACGCCGGCGTCCTGCTGGCCCAGCCCCTGCAACTGCTGGGCTACGGCCTGTTCACCCCGGCGTCGGTCTACTTTGTCAATGAGTCCGTGCCCGAGGCTGACCGGGTGCGGGGCCAGACGGTGATGATGGTGGCCTCCAACGGCATGGGCGGAATGCTGGGCGGCCTGCTGGCCGGCTGGACCTTGGATATGGGCGGCGCAAACTGGATGCTCGCCGCCTGTATCGCCTGCGGCTGCGCCGGCGCGGCCCTCTGCTGGGCGGCGCTCCGGTGTCCGGCCCGGCGGACCGTTTGAAAAAATTGTAGGCGGAAATCATAAATTTAACCCATTTCACCCTTCCCAAACGGGGCGGGATGGTGTATGATATCTGCGGATTTTTGTTGAGACCTGGAGATTCGGATACCCGACGGAGGGACGATTGTATGAACATGAGAAAGACCAAAATCATCTGCACCCTGGGGCCTGCGGTGGACCATGCGGAGACCATTGAACGGCTGATCCGGACCGGCATGAACGCTGCCCGCTTCAACTTCTCCCATGGCAGCCACGCCGAGCAGTTGGCCCGGCTGAATATGTTCAAGAAGGTGCGGGACACCCTGGGCGCCCCCGTGGCCACCATTCTGGACACCAAGGGCCCCGAAATCCGTATAAAGACCTTTGCCGACGGCCCCGTGACTCTGGAGCAGGGCCAGGGATTTATCCTGACCACCGATGACGTGCCCGGCGACGGCCACCGGGTGAGTGTCACCTATGCCAACCTCCACAAGGAGGTGGGGCCCGGCTGCCGCATCCTGGTGGACGACGGCCTCATCGAGCTGCGGGTCCAGAAGGTAGAGGGCCACGAGATCCACTGTGAGGTGGAAAACGGCGGCCCCCTGTCCAGCAACAAGTCCATTAACATACCTGATGTGCACATCCTGTTGCCCTCCCTCACGGACAAGGACCGGGAGGATCTGAAGTTCGCCGTGGACAATGACTTCGACTTCATCGCCGCCTCCTTCGTGCGCAAGGCCAGCGACGTGGAGGACATCCGCGCCGAACTGCGCAAGCACGGCGGCGACAATATCCGCATCATCGCCAAGATCGAGAACCGGGAGGGCGTTGAGAACCTGGAGGGCATCATCGCCGCCTCCGACGGCATCATGGTGGCCCGGGGCGATCTGGGCGTGGAGATCCCCGCCCACGAGGTGCCCATCCTCCAGAAGAAGATGATCAAGGCCACCATCCGGGCCGGCCTGCCGGTCATCACCGCCACCCAGATGCTGGACTCCATGATCCGCAATCCCCGCCCCACCCGGGCCGAGGTGTCCGACGTGGCCAACGCCGTGTTCGACGGCACCTCCTGCGTCATGCTCTCCGGCGAGACGGCCTCCGGCAAGTACCCCATTGAGGCCCTGTCCACCATGGTCAGCACCGTCACCGCCGCGGAGGAGGCCATCGATTATTGGGGCCGCTTCCGGGAGCGCAGCCTGCTGCCCGTGGTATCCGGTATCAGCGACGCAATCACTCACTCCTGCTGTCTGACCGCCATGGATCTGAACGCCTCGGCCATCCTGGCGGCCACCCGGTCGGGCTACACCGCCAAAGTCATTTCCCGCTTCCGCCCTGCCTGCCCCATCGTGGCCCTGTGCCAGAATGAGTCCACCCGGCGGCAGCTTGCCATCTCCTGGGGCGTGCACCCCTACCTGTCCGGCGAGGTGGATTCCACCGACCGGATGTTCTCCCTGGCTGTGGATGTGGCCCGTAAGGAGAACGCAGTCCAGATCGGCGATACGGTGGTGATTACCGCCGGCGTACCCCTGGGCCAGTCCGGCACAACCAACCTGATCAAGGCCCAGATTGTGGAGGGCGGCCTGTAAAAACTTGTAAGAAGGAACGCATAACAAGAACCGGACCGGCTCCTACGTATGCCGGTCCGGTTCTTTATGAAAGGCCCGCGGCCCCTCAGATGGTGCCGCCATAGTCTACCACAAGGGTTTCACCATTGACGGCCTTAGACTCGTCACTGGCGAAAAACAGAATGGCGTTGGCTTGGTCCTCAGGCTGGGTGCGGGGAACTGAGCCGTCGAAGTGGCGGGCGCACGCCCGTGCGAACTCCTTGTCAAAGGCGGCGGCGTTCTCTGGGGAGAAGATGGGAGTCTCGGTGGGGCCGGGGCAGACGGCGTTGCAGCGGATGCCGGTGCCGGCGTACTGTATGGCCACATTCTTGGTCATGCCGATCACCGCCATCTTGGCGGCGGTGTAGGAGATGCCAGCATTGGAGCGGGTGGCGCCGATGGAGGAGATGTTGACGATGGAGCCCTGGCCGGCCCGCTCCATGTGTGGCAGGACCTCCTTCATCATGAAGTACACCGAGTTCTGGTCTGTGGAGATCACCTTCTCCCACAGCTCCAGATCACAGTTGGTGATGGATTTGTTCTTATCATCAATGCCGGCGTTGTTGACCAGAATATCGATGCGGCCGAAGGCGGCCACAGCGGCCTCCACCAAGCGGCGGCAGTCCTCCGGCTGGCTCACGTCGGTGGCTACGGAAAGGGCCCGCACTCCCTGGGCCACGGCATAGGTCTCCACCTCCTTAAGCTTGTCCAGCCGCCGGGCAGCCAGCACCAGATCAGCCCCCTCCAGTGCAAAACGCTCCGCGGTGGCCTTGCCGATACCGGAGTTAGCACCGGTGATGATTGCGACTTTTCCTTCCAGACGTCCCATGGTTGTGTCATCCTTTCTGTCGTGGGTAGCGGAAGGACGGGGGAGAGGAATACAGCGCGTCCCGCCCCTTCCGCCGAGCTGCTCCCAGTATAGCGGAAAAAGCGGGACATGCAAAATGCCGCTTGCGGCGCAGCATTATGCCGTAGTAGTTATACCGGGCGTGCAGGCCAGCTTTGCCTCCTCCTGGGCTAGCCAGGCGGAGGCGAAGTCGATGAAGGCGTTGGCCGCGTCGGTGAGGGCATAGCCCTTGTGATAGGAGACCCCCAGGCTGGCCGGTGGAAGCCCCTCCCCCAGGGGCAGCACCCGGATGGCGGTGTCGGGGTGTAGGGTGCGGAGGCGGAGCATCTGGGACACGGGCATCAGCGCCGCGCCGGCCCCCTGCTCCAGCAGGCGGTAGACCAGGCCGGTGCTTTCCACCTCGTAGGCTACCGTGGGCTCAAAGCCACGGGCGCGGCAGGCGGCGCGGAGGGCGCGGGCATCCAGCCGGGAGGCGTCGCAGATCAGGGGTTGGCCCGCCAGCTCGGCCAGCTCCACCGTGCTATGCCCCGACAGGGGGTGCTCCCGGTGGAGAAACAGGCCGTAGGCCATCTGGCCCAGCAGGCGGAAGGAGAGCAGCGTGTGATTGAGGGGCCGGGGGGTCACGGCCAGGGAGAGGGTGCGCTCCACCAACTGCTGGGCCAGCCGGGTGGGCTCCCCCTGGAACTGGCGGATACCGATCTCTGGGTGGACGCGGGAGAAGGACTGGAGCACGTCGGGCAGGAACCCGTCGATTGAGCAGCCCAGGGAGAGCATTTTCTGGCTGTTCTCATACAGCCGCTGCACCGTCTGCATGCAGGTGTTCAGCTCGCCGAAGACGTTTTCCACCCCGGAGAGGAAAATCCGTCCGTATTCGTTGAGCACCACCTTTCCCTTCCGGTGCTCAAACAGGGGGACCCCCAGCTCCGTCTCCAGCCGGGCAATGGAGCGGCTCAGGTTGGGCTGGGTGACAAAGAGCTCACGTGCCGCCTGGGACAGGTTCCCCGTCCGGGCTGCGGTGCGGAAATAGTGAAGCTGGGAGAGGTCCATAGGTTCACGTCCTTTCCCCTACAGTATACTGGATGTTTCCGCAAAAGAAAAGGGACCGCACGCAGAGCTGCGGCATACAAATGGGAAAAGGGGGGGGGAGCATATGGAGAACCGCATTCTGGCCCGGCTGGACGGCCGGGCGGACCCGGAGTGGCTGCTCACCCTGCTCAGCGTGCTGCCGCTCAACACCTACACCCTGGAGGAGTGGAACGAGGCACTGTCCCAAGCGGCAGGGAGGCGGATCTTCTGCCCGTCTTACCGGACGTTATCCGACTATTTACACCGGCTGGTTTTAGGAGTACAATAGCCTTGTAGAAACTGCACAAGGAGGTGCCCCATGAAACTGACCTTTTTCGGCGCGGCAAGGGCCGTCACCGGAAGCTGCCACTGTGTGGAGTGCGGGGGAAAGAAGATTCTGGTGGACTGCGGCTTGCAGCAGGGCCGGGACGAGCGGGACAACCAGGAGCTGGACTTTGCCGCCGGGTACATCGACGCCGTGGTGGTCACCCACGCCCACATCGACCACTCCGGCCGCATCCCCCTGCTGGTGAAGCAGGGCTTCACCGGCAACATCTACTGCACCCGCCTGACGGGGCAGCTTCTGTCCATCATGCTGCGGGACTCCGCCCACATCCAGGAGAGCGACGCCCAGTGGCAGAACCAGAAGGGCAAGCGGGCCGGGGAGGAGCCGGTGGAACCCCTCTACACCGTTCACGACGCGGAGGAGGCGGTCAAGCGCATCGTCACCTGCGAGTACGGCACCACCCTCCAGATCGCCGACGGGGTGAAGGTGCGCTTCGTGGACGCCGGGCACCTGCTGGGCTCGGCCAGCGTGGAGATGTGGCTCACCGAGGGGGACGACACCCGCAAGGTGGTCTTTTCCGGCGACATCGGCAACCGGGATCAGCCCATCATCCGCGACCCCCAGTACATCAGGGACGCCGACTACGTGCTCACCGAGAGCACCTACGGCGACCGGCTCCACGACATGGACAAAGACCCGGACTACACCGCCGATCTGGCCGCCATCATCGACGAGACCCTGGGCAATGGGGGCAACGTGATCATCCCCTCCTTCGCCGTGGGCCGCACCCAGGAGCTGCTGTACTTCATCCGGGAGATGAAGGAGCAGGGCCTCGTCAAGAGCGTGCCCGGCTTTTCCGTGGTGGTGGACTCCCCCCTGGCCGGCGAGGCCACGCGCATCTTCTCCGGGGATCTCCACGGCTACCTGGACGAGGAGGCCATCGCCGCCCTCAAGGGCGGGGCCCTGTTCCAGTTCCCCGGCCTTACCATCACCGAGAGCAGCGATGAGTCCCGCGCCCTCAACCTGGACCCTACCCCGAAGGTGATCATCTCCGCCTCCGGTATGTGCGACGCCGGCCGTATTCGCCACCACCTCAAGCACAACCTCTGGCGGCCGGAGTGCGCCGTGGTGTTCGTGGGCTATCAGGCCGAGGGCAGCCTGGGCCGACGGCTCCTCAACGGCGTCGGCTCGGTCAAGCTCTTCGGCGAGGAGATCGCCGTGCGGGCGCGGATCGTCAACTTCCATGGCCTCTCCTCCCACGCCGACCGGGACGGCCTGCTGCGGTGGATCGAGCACTTCAGCCCCCGGCCCAGGCAGGTGTTCGTGGTCCACGGCGACCAGGAGGTGACGGAGGTCTACGCCAACACCCTCCGGGAAAAGGGACTGGCCGCCCACGCCCCAAACTACGAAGAGGTCTACGACCTGCTGGACAACCGGATGCTCTCCCCCGGCCTGCCGCCGGAGAAGAAGCCCGAGCCCGCCTCCGGCGGCTCGCCGGCCTACCAGCGCCTGGAGGATGTGGGCCGCAGGCTCATGGAGGTCATCGCCCACAACAAGGGCGGCACCAACAAGGATCTGGGCCGGTTCGCCGACCAGCTCCGCGCCCTCATCGAGAAGTGGGACCGCTGACGCGTGTCCCAAACCCCCGGCCCGCAGGGCCGGGGGTTTTCCGCGCCCCGCATCCGCGCAAGAGCGCCGCCAGCTTTGCTGGCGGCGCTCATTTTGTATTTATTCGGCCAGGCTGCTGTGGCCCCGCTTGAGGTAGCGTCCAGCGCCCCGCTTGCCCACGAACTGGTTGTCCCGGGCCACCACTTCTCCGCGGGAGAGCACCAGGTCAATGGCCCCCTGGAGCTCCATACCCTCATAGCAGGTGTAATCCACCGCCGAGTGCAGCCCGGCGTGGGTGAGGGTGCGGCGCTTGGCCGGGTCGAGGATGACCACGTCGGCGTCGGCGCCGGGCTGGAGGGTGCCCTTCCGGGGGTAGAGGCCGTAGAGGCGGCTGGGGTTGGCGCACAGCAGGCGCACCAGCTCGCAGATCGACAGGCGGCCCTTGGCCACCCCCTCCGAGTACAGCACCGGAAGCCGCTCCTCCACGCCGGGGGCGCCGTTGGGGCAGGCGGTGAAGTCGCCCGCGCCGAACTGCTTCTCCACCGCGAAGTGGAAGGGGCAGTGGTCGGTGGCCACGGCGTCGATCACCCCGTCCTGGAGCCCTTGCCAGAGGGCGTCGCAGTCCGCCTGGGTCCGCAGGGGCGGGGACATGACGGCCTTCAGGCCCTCCTGGGGGTCTGCGTAGGAGGCCTCGGTGAGGGTGAGGTACTGGGTGCAGGTCTCCACGCCCACGCCCTTCTGCCGCTGGGCGCGGGCCTTGCGCACCTCGGCCAGGCCGGCGGCGCTGGACAGGTGCACCACGTACACTGGCGCCTCCCCGGCCATGGCGGCCAGGTGGAGCAGGCGGCTCACCGCCTCCGCCTCACAGCGGGCGGGGCGGCTCCTGGCGTGGTAGATGGGCTGGGTGAGGCCCTGGGCCTTGTACCAGCCCCGCAGGTAGTTGACCACTCCATCGTTCTCGCAGTGGGCGGGGATCACGATACCGTCCTCCTTGGCCTGGCGGAGCACCTGGAACAGGGCCCCGTCGTCCAGACGGTCGTCATAGGTCAGATAGGCCTTGAAGCTGGTGATACCCTCCCGGTCGGCGAGTTCCCCCATCTCCCGGAGCACCCGTTCATCCACATGCTGGAGCACGCCGTGGAAGCCGTAGTCGATGACCGCCTTTCCGTCGGCCAGACGGTGGTACTCCTCCACCTGGTGCCACAGGGAGCAGCCCTTGGGGCCGAAGGCCATGTGATCCACGATGGTGGTGGTGCCGCCGCAGGCGGCGGCCACGGTGCCGGTGTAGAAGTCGTCCACCGCCCGGTGGGCCCCGGCCTGGAGATCCATGTGGGTGTGCACGTCCACCGCGCCGGGCAGGACGTACTTGCCGGAGGCGTCGATCACCTGGGCGTCCGGGGCCGACAGCCCCGCCCCCACGGCCTTCACCACGCCGTCCTCCAGGAGCAGGTCGGCCCGGAAGGCGGCGGTGTCGCTGACAATGGTGCCGTTTTGAATGATGGTACGCATAAGAACCCCCTTTATCAGATGTCGGATGTGGAAACCAATGTGTTCAGCGGTCCTGGCGCTTGCACAGGGCGCTGTAAATCACGAAGGCGAACACACAGCCCAGCAGGTAGGAGCTGTCGTAGATCCACCTGAGGACGGGAATAAACTGGCACACGAAAATGAAAATGAACAGGACTGCCATGGTCACCAGGGCCAGCACGTTCCAGCCGCCCTGATAGTAGTAGGCGCCGCCGTCCTGGTAGTAGAGGTCGGGCAGGCGGAGACGGTTGCGGTACTGGCTCCACAGGGCCGCCAGACAGATGCCGGTGATGGGACCCAGGAACACGGCCAGGGTTCCATTTAAAGTATACACGTAGCTCTCGGGATTCTCAACCAGTTTCCAGGGCAGGAAGCAGATGGAGAGGATCGTGGCCACCACGACGGCCTTTTTGTAGGTGAGCACCTTGCCAAAGAGGGAGGAGAACACCACGGAGGCGGCCGCCAGGTTGCAGGCTACGTTCGTGGTCAGGGTGGCCAGGATGATGAACAGGGAGAAGATGATCACCACAGCGGGATTGCCGAAGTGGGAGACCAGAATGCTGGGATCCCAGAAGGCCTCGCCGAAGGCCAGCTCGGAGCCGGAGGTGCCGCAGATGCCCACAAAGACGATGAAGGCCGTCATGATGGGCGCACCGATGAGCTGGCCCTTCACCTGGGCCCCCTCAGTCTTGGCGTGGCGGGTGTAGTCGGAGAAATTCAGGGCGATGGTGGCGTCAAAGGCGATCATGGAAGTCAGGGAGGGGAAGAACTGAGACCAGAAGCTCTCGCCGTTGCCGCCTGCCACCTGAGTGGTGAACAGTGCGGCAAATCCTCCCTTCTGACTGGCCAGCCAGAAGGCCCAGACAATGACTACGCCGCTGAGAATGATCAGGATGGGGGCGGCGAAATCCTCCAGGAAGCGGATGGCCCGGCTGCCGTGGTAGCCGATGTAGAAATTGATGAGTACAAACAGGCCGAAGCTGAGGAAGCTGTGGAACGCCAGACCGGTGTAGGCCGGGAAGATGACGGTGATGATGGCGTCCAGAGCTGTGCCGCCGATCCAGTTCTGAATCCCGAACCACAGGCAGCCCATGAAGGCACGGATGATGGTGGGAATGGCCGTGCCCTTGGGTCCGAATACCATCTTGGACAGGACGGGAAAACTGGCGCCGTAGCGGGAGCCGAACTTTCCCAGCAGGATGGAGGGGATGAGGACCAGCGTGTGGCCCAGCACGCAGATAAACAGCGCCTGATACCAGGTTAGGCCGGCGGACAGCAGGGCGCTGGCCATCATATACACTGGAATGGAAACCAGAATACCGGTCCAGAGGGTTATGTAGTTCTTGGTGGACCACTCGCGGCCGGACAGGGGAATGGGCTTTGTGTCCTCGGTGTAGATATTTTTGTGGGACTGGATTTCCTGAACGCCCTCCGGGGTCAGCTCAACCACGAAGGAGCGCTCCGTCTGGAGCTCTGCCATAGAATAGCCTCCTCTGCTAAATGGATAAAACAAAAAATAATTAGCACTAAATATTTTTCGGATCAATAATATACCGGAGAACTCCCGTTGTAAAGGTCAAATCTGATGAAAAACCAGTAAATTTTTTGTGCAGAAAAGCAAAGAAAAGAGAGCCGTATAACTTTCTCCTGGTCTGCCATACTAACCCCATCAAGGAAGAAACAGGGGAAGCGCGATGGAACGATTTCAACTCAAGCCCACAATTTTCTTTGGACCGGACGCCTTGGCGGCCCTGGAGGGGCTGGCCGGGCGGCGGGTGATGGTGATTACCGACTCCTTCCTGGCCCAGTCCGGCCTGCTGGAGCGGGTACGCGCCCGCCTGCGGGACTGCACCGTGGAGGTGTTCGACCAGGTGGTGCCCGACCCGCCCCTGGAGCTGGTGGCCCAGGGGGCCAGGGCGCTGGCGGAGTTCCGCCCCCAGGCGGTGGTGGCCTTCGGCGGCGGCTCTCCCATGGACTGCGCCAAGGCCATGCTGGAGTTCGGCAAGAAGCTGGGGGCCGGGGCGGACATCCGCTTTGTGGCGGTGCCCACCACGGCGGGTACCGGCTCGGAGGTCACCTCCTTCGCCGTGCTGACCGACCGGGCGAAGGGAGTCAAGTACCCTCTGGTGGACGACGCCCTTCTGCCCGACGAGGCCATTCTGGACCCCTCACTGCTGGCGGGGGTACCCCCCGCCGTGACGGCGGACACGGGCATGGACGTACTCACCCATGCCGCCGAGGCCTACGTGGCCCGCGGGGCCACGCCCTACACCGACGCCCTGGCGGAGAAGGCGTTTACCCTGGCCTGGCAGAACCTGCGCCCCGCTTGGGAAACGGCGGGGGAGAGCGGGGCCAAAGGGAACATGCTACTGGCCTCCAACCTGGCGGGCATCGCCTTCAACGCCGCCGGGCTGGGCATCTGCCACAGCCTGGCCCACGCTCTGGGCGGGCGGTTTCACCTCCCCCATGGGCGGCTCAACGCCCTGATTTTGCCCCACGTCATCCACTTCAACGCCGCCGATGGGACAGCGGCGGAGAAATACGGACGTTTGGCCAGGCTGTGCGGCCTGGCGGCCAATCCGCGCTCCCTGGCCGCGGGACTGAACCGGCTGCGCGCCCAGCTCAAGCTGCCCGAACGCCTGAGCGCCTGCGGAGTGGAGGGAAAGGAGCTCACCGCTGCGCTGGACGGCCTGGCCGAAGCGGCGCAGGCGGATCTCTGCGCACCCTCCAACCCCCGCCCCGCGGCGGCGGAGGACTTGAAGAGTCTGCTGAGGGAGCTGGCGTGATGGAGGAGACCTTATTATCCGTCGGCATCGACACCGGCGCCGCGTCTCCCCAGACAGGCCAGCCTGTTTGGGGGCCCCATGTGATGTTCGCATCCTCGGCGGAAGTGAATTCCGTCTGCGGAAAATCTCCGCGTTGCGTCGATTTTACGGGCATGCGCCCGCCCCGCAGAGCGGGGGCCCGGTGGTGGAGGTGCCGAAATGAGTGAAACCCTGTTATCGGTCGGCATCGACATCGGCACCTCCACAACCCAGCTCATTCTCTCCCGCCTGACCCTGGCCAACCGGGCTAACCCCTTCTCGGTGCCCCGCATCGCCATCGAGGATCGGGAGGTGCTCTACCGCAGCGGGATTCACTTCACACCCCTGCTCTCCGACACCGTGATCGACGCCGAGGGGGTGCGGACCATCGTGGCGGAGGAGTACCGCAAATCCGGCTTTGCGCCGGAGCAGGTGGACACCGGGGCGGTGATCATCACAGGAGAGACCGCTCGCAAGGAAAACGCCCGGGAGGTGCTCTCCGCCCTCTCCCAGTTCGCCGGGGACTTTGTGGTAGCCACCGCCGGGCCGGATCTGGAGTCCATTCTGGCCGCCCGGGGGGCGGGCGCGGATGAATACTCCAGGGAGCATCACACGGATGTATTACACTTTGACATCGGCGGCGGCACATCCAACCTGGCGCTGTACTCCCACGGAGAGCTGGCGGCCACCGGCTGCCTGGACGTGGGCGGGCGGCTGATCAAGCTTGACCGGGAAGGAACCGTGACCTATGTCTCACCGGTGCTGAAGCGCGGGGCGATGTGGGCATCGCCTCCTACCGTTGGGCAAAAGGCCGCGCCGGAGGGGTTGGAGCCCGTCATCCGCTCCATGGTGGAGGCCCTGGAGCAGGCGGCGGGCCTGCGGCCTGGGCGGGACCGGCTGGACGCCTTTCTCACCCAGGGAACCCGCTGGGAGCCCCGGGCGGTGCCGGTGGTCTCCTTCTCCGGCGGTGTGGCCGACTGCATCTACGCGCCCCCCGGCGACTGGAAGGCCTACGGCGATATCGGCGTGCTGCTGGGACGGGCCATCGCGGCCTCCCCGGCCTTTCAGGGCGCGGGGCGCTTCCGGGGGGAGGAGACCATCCGGGCCACGGTGGTGGGGGCGGGGAGCCACTCCACCGAGCTGTCCGGCTCCACCATCTACTACCGGGACATCGCCTTCCCCCTGAAGAACCTGCCGATCCTCAAGCTAACCGGAGAGGAGGAGCGGGGGGACGCCGCCGCCCTGGCACAGTGCATCCGGGACAAGCTGGGGTGGTTTGCCGACGAGGGCGGGCTGAGCCCGCTTGCCCTGGCCCTGCGGGGGGAGGGAAACCCCTCCTACGCCCGGGTGGACGAGCTGGCCCGCGGGATTGCCGGGGGGCTGGAACCCCTGCTCGCCCAGGGGATCGCCCCCGTGGTGCTGGTGGAGGCCGACCAGGCCAAGGTGCTGGGTCAGGCCATGGCCCAGAGGGTGGAGGGCCCTCTCCTCTGCCTGGACAGCGTGGGGGTGGACAACGGCGATTATATCGATATCGGCGCGCCCGTGGCGGGCGGCGCGGTATTACCGGTTGTCATCAAGACGCTGGTATTCAACAAATCGTAACCGCGAAGGAGCGATCACATGATACTCAAAACAAAGCTGCTGGGGCACGTGTACGAGTTTAAGTCGGTAAAGGACGCCCTGGCCAAAGCAAACGAGGAGAAGTCCGGCGACCGGCTGGCGGGCATTGCGGCGGAGAACGCCGAGGAGCGGGTGGCGGCCAAGGTGGTGGTGGCCAACCTCACCCTGGCCGATCTGCGGGCCAACCCCGCGGTCCCCTACGAGGAGGACGAGGTCACCCGCATCATCCAGGACGATGTGAACGAGAAGATCTACGATGAGATTAAGCACTGGACGGTGGCCGAGCTGAGGGAGTGGCTGCTGGATGAGAAAAACGGCGGCGACGCCATCCGCCGGGTGAGCCGCGGCCTGACGGCGGAGATGATCGCCGCCGTGGCCAAGCTGATGAGCAATCTGGATCTCATCTACGCGGCCAAAAAGATCCGGATCACCGCCCACTGCAACACCACCATCGGCCTGCCCGGCACCCTGTCCTGCCGCCTCCAGCCCAACCATCCCACCGACGATCCCGACGGCATCATGGCCTCCCTGATGGAGGGCCTCACCTTCGGCGCGGGGGACGCCGTGCTGGGCCTCAACCCGGTGGACGACAGCGTGGAGAGCGTCCGGCGGGTGCTGGACCGGTTCCAGGAGATCAAGACCCGCTGGGACATCCCCACCCAGATCTGCGTGCTGGCCCACGTGACCACCCAGATGGAGGCGGTGCGCCAGGGGGCCCCCTGCGACCTCATCTTCCAGTCCATCGCCGGCAGCCAGAAGGGCAACGAGGCCTTCGGCCTGGACGGCAAGCTCATCGAGGAGGCCCGCCAGCTCGCCCTGCGGGAGGGCACCGCCACCGGCCCCAACGTCATGTACTTCGAGACCGGCCAGGGCTCTGAGCTGTCCTCCGAGGCCCACCACGGGGCCGACCAGGTGGTGATGGAGGCCCGGTGCTACGGCTTCGCCAAGCGGTTCCAGCCCTTCCTGGTCAATACGGTAGTGGGCTTCATCGGGCCGGAGTATTTGTATAACTCCAAGCAGGTGATCCGGGCGGGCCTGGAGGACCACTTCATGGGCAAGCTCACCGGCATCCCCATGGGCTGCGACGCCTGCTACACCAACCACATGAAGGCCGATCAGAACGACATCGAGGATCTGGCCGTCCTCCTCACCGCCGCCGGGTGCAACTACTTCATGGGCATCCCCCACGGCGACGACGTGATGCTCAACTACCAGACCACCGGCTTCCACGAGACCGCCGCCCTGCGGGAGCTCTACGGCCTCACCGCCATCCCGCCCTTCCAGGCGTGGCTGGAGAAGATGGGCTTTGTGGAAAACGGCAGGCTGACGGAGCTGGCGGGGGATGCGTCCGTCCTGCTGGCGTGAATCGGCGGCCAACACGCGCACCCTGTAGGGCGGGGGCTTGCCCCCGCCGCCTACTCCCATCCCGTAGGGGCGGACTGTGTTCGCCCGCCCTATATCATTGAGGTGACAATATGAACGAACAAGAGCTGCGCTCCCTGGTGGAGCGCATGGTGCTGGAGCTGGCGGGCCAGCCCAACGCCGCGGCCCCGGCCAAGGCCGCCCCGGTGACCGCCGCTGCTGCGGCCGGCGGCTGCCTGGACGACATCACGGAGACCGATTTGCGGCGGCAATATCTGGTCAAAAACCCTAGAAACGGCCCGGCTTTCCTGGATTTGAAGCTGCGCACCCCCGCCCGGCTGGGCCTGGGACGGGCGGGCGCCCGCTATCAGACCCTATCCATGCTGCGCATGCGGGCCGACCACGCGGCGGCGCAGGACTCAGTGTTTTCCCACGTGGACGACGCCTTTGCGGAAAAAAACGGCTTTGTCCCTGTCCAGACCCTGTGCCAGAACAAGGACGAATACCTGACCCGCCCCGACCGGGGCCGCCGCTTTGACGAGGCCAATCAGGCCATCATCAAAAAGACCCTGGGCCAGAACCCCAAAGTGGTTCTGGCGGTGGGGGACGGCCTGTCCTCTGCCGCCATCGAGGCCAACGCGGTGGACTGCATCCAGGCGGCCAGGGCGGGACTCAAGACCTATGGCCTGGAGAGCGGCCCGGTGCTCTTCATCAAATACTGCCGGGTGGGCGCCTCCGACCACATTGGGGAGCTGACCGGCGCGGAGGCGGTGTGCCTGCTGGTGGGGGAGCGGCCCGGCCTGGTTACGGCGGAGTCCATGTCCGCCTACCTGACCTACAAGCCCCACATCGGCATACCTGAGTCCAAGCGCACGGTGATCTCCAACATTCACCGCCAGGGTACCACCGCCGTGGAAGCGGGCGCGCACATTGCGGAGCTGATCAAGACCATGCTGGAGAAAAAGGCCAGCGGCATTGATCTGCGGTGAAATACGTCCGCCCGCCTCCACGGGGCGCGCGGCGCGCGTACAAGCGTTTTGCCCTGTGGGCAAAACCTTGATGCCGGGCGAATTTAGTTCGCCCGAGCAGATAAAAGAGACGCTTGGGGGCCCCGTGCGGCCAGCCGCACGGGGAACGGCGGGCGCGCATATCGCGGAGCTGATCAAGACCATGCTGGAGAAGAAGGCCAGCGGCATTGATCTGCGGTGAAATACGGACGCCTCCACGGGGTGCGCATCGCGCGTACAAGCGTTTTGCCCTGCGGGCAAAACCTTGATGCCGGGCGAATTTAGTTTGCCCGAGCAGATAAAAGAGACGCTTGGGGGCCCCGTGCGGCCAGCCGCACGGGGGACGGCGGGTGCTCACATTGCGAAGCTGATCAAGACTATGCTGGAGAAAAAGGCCAGCGGGATAGATCTCAAATAGGCGGGAGATCGTAGGGGCCGATGCCCACATCGGCCCGCTCCCCCGTCCCTGCGCCATCCGGCGGGCGGGTGTGGGCACCCGCCCCTACAAAACAACGGAGGTGACATTATGACAGGCGATTTGATTCCGGCCAATGTACTGGCCACCCATACCATCGCCAACGTCAGCGAGACGCTGGCGGAAAAGCTGGGCTTACCCCAGCAGTACCGCTCCATTGGTATCATTACCGCCGACAGCGACGACGTGACCTACTGCGCCCTGGACGAGGCCACCAAGGCCGCGGCGGTGGAGGTGGTGTACGGCCGCTCCCTCTACGCGGGTGCGGGCAACGCCTCTACCAAGCTGGCCGGCGAGGTCATCGGCATCCTGGCCGGGCCCAACCCCGCGGAGGTGCAGTCCGGCCTGCGGGCCTGCGCCGAGTTTATGGCCAGCGGAGTGGGCTTCCGCTCGGCCAACGAGGACGGCTCCATCGTCTATTTTGCCCACACCGTCTCCCGCACGGGCACCTATCTGTCCAAGACGGCGGGCGTGCGGGAGGGTGAGGCCCTGGCCTACCTGATCGCCCCGCCTCTGGAGGCGGTGGTGGGGCTGGACGAGGCGCTCAAAGCCTCCGACGTGGAGCTGGCCGCCCTCTTTGAGCCCCCCAGTGAGACCAACTTCGGCGGCGGGCTCCTCACCGGCACCCAGAGCGCGTGCAACGCCGCCTGCGCCGCCTTTGCCGAGGCGGTAAAGGCGGTGGCGGCCCGGCCGAGGGAGATCTGACAGGGCGACGGAAACACGTAGGGCGGGCGGCCGCAGGCCGCCCCGGCGATGCAGGGGCGAACTGTGTCCGCCCGCCGCCAGACAAGACGAGGTGAACCATTTGGACAAGGATTTGCAATCCATTCAAGAGACAAGAGAGCTGCTCCGGCAGGCCAAGCAGGCACAGAGGACGCTGGCGGGTATGAGCCAGGAGCAGCTGGACAAAATAACGGCGGCCATCGCCGCAGCCGCCGGGGAACACGCCCGGCGGCTGGCCGACATGGCGGTGGAGGAGACGGGCTTCGGCAAAAAAGAGGATAAAGAGCTTAAAAACCGCTTTGCCGCCACCACCCTCTATGAGGCCATCCGAGACGAAAAGACCCACGGCATCCTGGCGGAAAACCGGGAGAAGCGCACCATTGATATCGGCGTGCCGGTGGGCATTGTGGCGGGGCTGGTGCCCTCCACCAACCCCACCTCCACCGTGATCTATAAATCCATGATCTGTATGAAGGCGGGCAACCCCATCATCTTCTCCCCCCACCCCAGCGCGGTGAACTGCATTCTGGAGACGGTGAACGTGGTGCGCCGGGCGGCGGAGGGGGCGGGGGCCCCGGCGGGGAGCATTTCCTGCATCACCACCCCCACCCTGGAGGCCACCAACGCCCTCATGCGCCACGACGATACCCGCCTGATTCTGGCCACCGGCGGCGGGGCCATGGTAAAGGCGGCCTACTCCTCCGGCACTCCCGCCATCGGCGTGGGCGCGGGCAACGGGCCGGCCTATATCCACCACACCGCCGACGTGCGCCTGGCGGTCAAACGGATTCTGGACTCCAAGACCTTTGACAACGGCACCATCTGCGCCAGCGAGCAGTCCATTGTGGTGGAGCGGCGGATGGAGGGGGCGGTCACGGCGGAGCTGAAGGCCCAGGGGGCCTATCTGCTGGACGACGAGGAGCACCGCCTCCTCTCCAAATTCATCCTGCGCCCCAACGGCACCATGAATCCGGCCATTGTGGGCAAGAGCGTGGAGACGGTGGCCAAGCTGGCGGGCCTGACCCGGGTACCCCCCACGGCGCGGGTACTGGTGGCCCGGGAGACCGGGGTGGGTCCCGGCTATCCCTATTCCAATGAGAAACTGGGCCTGATTCTGGCCTACTATGTAGAGGACAGCGAGGAGGCGGTGCTCCGCCGCTGCGTAGAAATCCTGGAGTGGGAGGGCGCGGGCCACACCTTCGCCATCCACACCGAGGATGCCGACACCGCCAAGCGCTTTGCCGCCGCCGTCCCCGCCAGCCGCGTGCTGGTCAACACCCCCGCCGCCCTGGGCGGCATCGGGGCCACCACCTGCCTGTTCCCCGCCCTTACCCTGGGGTGCGGCGCGGTGGGCGGCTCGTCCAGCTCCAACAACATCGGGCCCCTGGATCTCATCAACATCAAGCGGGTGGCCTGGGGCGTCAAAGAGCTGGAGGAGCTGCGGGGGAACCGCCCCGCGACCGGGTATGCCCCCTGTGCCGTGGATGAGAGCCTGCTCAACGAGCTGGTCAACCGGATTATAGGGAGGCTGAGCGTATGAGCGAGGTCAACGCCGACGGCGTGCTCCTCAATCCACATGAGGCGCTATTGCAGGAGGTGCAGGCCCTGACCAACTCCCTGACGGCAGAGGAGCCAGAGGGAATGGAGGACGATAAGGCCCACACCGTATACGCCGGCAACGGTGAGCCCGCCGGGGCGGTGGGCGGCGTTCCGCACACACCCGTGTCGGCGGCCCTGGCCGCCCCGGCCCACAAGGGGGCGGGCACCGGCAGCTACGCGGCGGAGCACCCGCCCGCCCCGGCCAGGAAGGCCGCCCGGGCGGCTAAAACGAAGAAACCAAAGCCGTCTCCCCCACCGAAGGCGGAGGCGGAACCGGAACAACCCAAACAGACGACTGACAGGAGGAACCGTAATATGGCCAATACAAACGCACTGGGTATGGTGGAGACAAAAGGACTGGTGGGCGCCATCGAGGCGGCCGACGCCATGGTGAAAGCCGCCAACGTGCAGCTGGTGGGCAAGGAGCAGGTGGGCGGCGGCCTGGTGACCGTCATGGTGCGGGGCGACGTGGGCGCGGTGAAGGCGGCCACCGACGCCGGCGCGGCCGCCGCGGAAAAGGTGGGAGAGCTGATCTCCGTCCACGTCATCCCCCGCCCCCACGCCGAGGTGGACCACATCCTGCCCCATGCCCAGGGCGAGATGGACAACGTGTAACCCATGGCGCTGCTGACCGAGGAGGACGTGCGCCGCATGTCCAACCAGGGCACACGGGGGCCCGTGGTGGTCAACCGGGACCAGATGCTCACGCCGGGGGCGCGGGACTATCTGCGGGAGCACCGGGTAGAGGTGGTCTACCCCCAGGGGGAGGCGGCCGGGGAAGGGGCCCCGTCCGCCCCCGCCAAATACCGCACTCTGTTCGGTGCCGCCCTGAATGAAAAGCCGGAGCACATGACCCACCTGAAGGGGAATGTACTGGTGTTCAAGGACCACCCCCGTATCGCCTTCCGGGGCTGGATCGACGCCCTGGAGGCGGAGATCCTGCTGACCCAGCAGGCGGCGGCGGGGGAGGGCTATGGGGCCCTGGCCGGGGAGCTGGAGGAGGTTCTGGGCTTTGTCCGGCGCTATATCCGCTTCGACGTGCTGGACGAGCCGGTGGGGGCCATCGAGCTGTGCGGCTATACGCCGGAGCAGCTCCGGGAGTACTCCCACTATCCTGAGAAACACTTCGGCCAGCCCCACTTTCTGGCCTGCTATACCGACGGACCCGCCCTGCTGGCGGTCAACAAGCTGCGCACCGTGGTGCGGCAGACCGAGCTGGCCGCCTACGCCGCCTTCCGCGACGCGGACGGCAACGTGACCAGGGGCGACATGATCTTGGGGCTGAACCGGCTGTCCTCCCTGATGTGGATTTTCATGATTAAGTTAAAGGCGGGACGCTATGAACGCAAGTAAATTGAGCACGGTGGAGCGGCTGGCGGAGGAGCTGGTCGCACGCCTGACCATCGAGCTGGAGGCCAGCGGACGGCATGTCCACCTGTCCCGGGCCGATGTGGAGACCCTGTTCGGCGCGGGCTACCGGCTCAACCGGACGAAAGACCTGTCCCAGCCGGGGCAGTTCGCCTGCGCCGAGCGGGTGACACTGGAGGGGCCCAGGGGGAGCTTGAAGAACGTGGTGATTCTGGGCCCTGAGCGCCCGGAGAGCCAGGTGGAGATCTCCCTCACCGATGCGGTGGCCCTGGGGCTCACCCCGCCGGTGCGCCTCTCCGGCGATACGGAGGGCACCCCTGGCCTCACCCTCCGCCACGGGGACCGGGTGCTCCGCCTGAGCCGCGGCCTGATTGTGGCCAAGCGCCACATTCACATGACGCCGGAGGACGCCGCCCGCTTCGGCGTGGCGGACCGGCAGCGGGTGCGCCTCCAGTGCTTTACCAGCCGCCCGTTGGTGTTCCAGGACGTGGAGGTGCGGGTATCCCCCCAGTTTTCCACGGTGGTGCATATCGACTACGACGAGGCCAATGCGTGCGGCTTTCAGAAGGGCGACCGGGGCGTGATTTTGAAATGACCCTGGAGTGGCGGGGGCGGACGCTGGTCATTACCTGGCTGCCGGTGGCCTCCATGGGCCGCCTGGCCGCCTGCGCCCCCCAGACGGCGGCGGAGACCGAGGTGCTGGCCGCCCTGCTGGCTGGGGCGCGGGTGCGGGTGGAGCGGGACGCCCTGGAGTACCGCCGCTACCGCCGTACCGCCCCCCTTGGCATCTATCAGAAATGCGCCGGTCTGGAGCGGCGCCTGCAGGAGATGGGTATTTGTGTTGCTGGGACAGGTGGCCGGTAAGGTCTGGGCCACAAAAAAATCCCCCGCCCTCACCGGGCAGGCGTTTCTGACCGTGCGGGTGGGTGAGCGCCTGCTGGTGTGCGCCGACTGCGTGGGGGCCGGGGAGGGAGAGACCGTCCTCGTGGCCACCGGCGGCGCGGCCCGGGTAGCGGCGGGGGCGGAGCTCCCCATTGATGCCGCCATTGTGGGCATACTGGACGAGAGCTAGAAAAGCAAGGCCGCCGCATGTGGGCGGCGGTCATCCTCTCAGGCTGGCGGCCCAACCGCCCGCCTGAGCCGCGGAAAGGGGACATACTATGTCCATCAACGAGATTATTGTCTACCTTATGGTCGTCTTTATGGCCTTGGGTGCGGTTGACCGCATCCTGGGCAACCGGTTCGGCCTGGGGGAGAAATTTGAGGAGGGTATCATGGCTATGGGCTCCCTGGCCCTGGCCATGATCGGCATCATCTGTCTGGCCCCGGTGCTGGCCAACCTGCTCCGGCCGGTGGTGGTGCCTCTCTACCAGGCCCTGGGGGCCGATCCGGCCATGTTCGCGGGTACCCTCCTGGCCAACGACATGGGGGGCGCGCCCCTGGCCCAGGAGCTGGCCCTGACCCAGGAGGCGGGACAGTTCGGCGGCCTGATCGTAGGCTCCATGCTGGGCCCCACCATCGTGTTTACCATCCCGGTGGGCCTGGGCATTATTAAGGCGGAGGACCGCCCCTATCTGGCCACCGGCGTGCTGGCGGGCGTCATCACCATCCCCATCGGCAGCTTCGCGGGCGGCCTGGCGGCGGGGTTCCCGGTGGGGATGGTACTGCGCAACCTGATCCCCATCGCGCTTTTCGCCGTGCTCATCGCTCTGGGGCTGGCCTTCCTCCCCAACGGGATGGTAAAAGGCTTCCAGGTCTTTGGCAGAATCATTGTGATTATTATCACCATCGGCCTGGCGGCGGCCATCATCCAAAAGCTGACCCCCCTCACCCTCATTCCGGGGATGAACCCCATCTCAGAGGGCGTGGCCATCGTGGGCGACATCGCCGTGGTGCTGGCGGGGGCGTTTCCGCTGGTGTATGTCATCACCAGGGTATTCAAGACCCCTCTGATGAAGCTGGGCCATGTGCTGGGCATGAACGACATCGCGGCCGCCGGGCTGGTGGCCACCCTGGCCAACAATATCCCCATGTTCCAGATGCTCCACGATATGGACCGGCGGGGTAAGATCATCAACGTGGCCTTTGCGGTGTCCGCCGCCTTTGTGTTCGGCGACCATCTGGGCTTTACCGCGGGCTTTGATTCCACCATGATCTTTCCCATGATTGTGGGCAAGCTGGTGGGCGGTGTGACGGCGGTGGCGGTTGCCATGTTGATCACCAGAAAATACAAGGAGGAGCGCCATGGATAAGACCGCATTGGAGGCGCTGGTGCGGCAGGTGCTGCTGGAGCGCCTGGGCGGCGGAACCCACGGGGTGAAGGCCGTGCCGGTGCCCCGCATCGCGGTGACGGAGGAGCACCGGATGGACACGGGAAATCCCCTGGACCGGGTCTACACCCGTGACCTATTCACCCTACAGGAGTCCCCGCGGCTGGGGGTGGGCGTCATGGAGATGACCGACACCACCTTTCCCTGGACCCTGCGCTACGACGAGATGGACTACGTGCTCAGCGGACGGCTGGACATCCGTATCGGCGGAGAGACCGTCTCCGCCGGGCCGGGGGAGCTGATCTATATCCCAAAGAACAGCTCCATCCAGTTCTCCGTCACCGGGCACGCCCGCTTCCTCTATTTCGTCTACCCCGCCGACTGGCAGAGCCAGGGCGGCTGATTCCGGGCGGGCGGCCATCGGCCGCCCGCTTTTTTTACACAATCTGAACGGTGCTCACCGCAAACGCACACCCTTTTTACATCCGTGCTCGTATACTGGGGGGCAAACGGAGGTGCCGTTATTATGGATTATGGGATATGGACGCTGCTTCCAATCGTCGTCGTAGTGGCCGTGGCGCTCAAGAGCAGACGGGCGCTGGAGCCGCTGATTCTGGGAACCCTGCTCACCTATATCATCGTCGATGGACTTTCCTTCCCCATCGGCTGGATGGACGCCTTTTTCCGGGTGGCCACCGACCAGAGCCACCAGTGGGTGTTCATGGTGTGCGGCCTGTTCGGTGCGCTGATCGCCCTGCTGGGCGCCTCCCACGGGACGCTGGGCTTCTCCAGGCTGCTGGAGCGGCTTTGCCGGGGCCCCAGGACCACGCTGATTGTGACCTGGGTCATGGGGATTCTGATCTTTGTGGACGACTATCTGAATATCATGACCCTGAGCACCTGCATGCGCAAGCTCACTGACCGGCAGAAGGTGCCCCGGGAAACCCTGTCCTACATCATCGACTCCACCGGCGCGCCGGTGTGCGCCCTGCTGCCCTTCTCCACCTGGGCGGTGTTCTTTGCCGGGTTGTTCTACGCCGAGGCGGGCATCCCGGAGCTGGGCTACGGGAGCGCCATCAACACCTTCTGCGCTGTGATCCCCTTCATCTTCTACGCCATCGCGGCGGTGGCGCTGGTACCCCTGCTCTCCCTGGGGCTGGTGCCCAAGCTGGGGCGGATGAAGAAGGCCTATCGCCGGGTGGAGGAGACCGGAAAGGTCTACTCCCCCGAGAGCGCCGAGCTGAATCTGGAGGACGAGGACGACTCCCCGGCCATTACCGGCTGCCTGTGGGACTTTGTGCTCCCCATCGGCACGCTGATCGCCCTGACTATCGTGGGGGGCGAGCTGTTCCTGGCCCTGGTGGCCGCCATCGCCGTGTGCTTTTTGCTCTACATCCCCCGGAAGAAGCTGTCTCTCACTAGGTTCTGCGACCTGGCGATGCACGGCTTTTGCAACATGATCCCCACGGTGGCCATCATCTTCTTTGCCTTTGTGATGCAGGAGGGCATGACCGAGATCGGCATCGCCCCCTTCGTCATCAATGCCGTCAAGCCCATCCTGAGCCCGGCGGTGTTCCCGGCCATCGCCTTCCTGGTGGTGGCGGCTCTCAACTTCACCACCGGCAGCGTGTGGGGCATCACCGCCGTGACGGTGCCGATCCTGCTGCCCCTGGCCTTCTCCATCGGGGCCAACCCCCTGCTGGTGATGGGCGCCATCGTCTCCGGCGCCACCCTGGGCAGCCACGCCTGCTTCTACTCCGACGCCACGGTGCTCACCTCCAGCTGCTGCAAGATGGAGAATATGGACCACGCCCTGTCCCAACTGCCCTATTCCCTGTGTGCGGCCGGGCTTTCGGCGGCGGGCTATCTGGTGTGCGGCCTCCTGATGTAGTATAATAGGGACAGAATGGGGAAAAGGAGGAGTCAGGATGCCCATGTATTTGTATTTGGGCGATATCACCCGGATGGAGACAGACGCCATTGTGAACGCCGCCGGCACGGATCTGCGGCGCTGCCCGGGCATCTGCGACGCGATTTTCGCCGCCGCCGACACGGAGAAGCTGGAGAGGGCGTGCCGGAAGCTGGGCCGCTGCCGCATCGGGCAGGCGGTGGCCACGCCGGGCTGCGGGCTGCCCTGCCGGTACATCATTCACGTGGCCGGGCCGGGCTGGTACGGCGGGGAGCCCCGGGAGCGGTTCCTGCTGGCCGGGTGCTACCAGAACGCCCTGCATAAGGCGTATCTGTGCAGTTGCCGGCGGGTGGCGGTGCCGCTGATCTTCTCCGGCGACTGCCACATGCCGCGGGCGGCCTCCCTCCGGGTGGCCGGGGCGGCGATTGCCGATTTCTGCCAGCGCCATCCCTCCATGGAGGTGACGCTGGTGCTCTACCGGCAGAGCATCTACGACATGGCTAAGCGTATCCTGGGCTGGGAGGACGCGCCGTCATAAGGGGGGACGGGCCTGCATATACATGCCACAGTTACCGAAACCAGGTAGGAGAGTGGATGGATATGCAAACAGGCTGGAATGAGAACCGGGCGCTGCTGCGGGGCACCGCGGCGGCGGAGCCGGTGCTGTCCCATGAGACCCACGGCGTGGTATACGAGACCTTTCCCCTCGCCGTCCGGCGGCTGTCCGGCTCGGAGGACCGGGTCAATGTCCTGGTCCCTAGGGCCCTGCTGGAGCAGCGGCCCGTGACGGAGGGGATGGAGCTGGAGGTGGAGGGGGAGGTGCGCTCCTTCAACAACAAGAGCGGCAAGGGCAGCCGCCTGGTGATCACCCTCTACGCCAAGGAGCTGCGCCCCGCCGCCGGAGAACACGAAAACCAGCTCCTGCTGGCGGGGGTGCTGTGCAAGCCGCCGGTGGTGCGGCGCACCCCGCTGGGCCGGGACATCTGCGATTTGATGCTGGCGGTGAACCGCCGGTACGGCCGAGCGGACTACCTGCCCTGCATCGCCTGGGGCGGCCTGGCCCGGCGGTGCGGGGCACTGGAGGTGGGGGACGGCGTGCGCATTGAGGGGCGGCTCCAGAGCCGGGCCTACACTAAGGTGGACCACGGCGTCAGTGAGGTGCGCACCGCCTACGAGGTCTCCGTCATGAAGCTGGAGCCGGTGGAGACATAACAGAAGGGCGGGGCTGCTGACGCGGCCCCGCCCCTTTTGGGCTATTTGCATTTCGGGTTGTTACGGAACAGGCGGATTCGTGACGGCGGTTTCCTTTCCGCTCAGTTGAACTTGTAGATCTTCCGGGCCAGGCGGTAGAGCTTGACGGACAGCTTGCGGCCCTGGTAGCCGGGGATGTTGCCCACGAAGGACAGGGAGCGGTACTTGAGCTTGTGGTACAGCTCCGGGTTGCTGGTGCGCAGGTACTCCCACAGCTCGGTCTTTTTACCCAGGGCGGCGGGAGAGCCGTCGATGATGAGGAAGATGGAGGAGATGGTCATCATCATGGACAGGTAGCTGGTCATATACCGGGCCAGCTTGCGCTGGGTTTGGTAGAGCTGCTTGAGGTTGTGGCTGTCGATCATCAGCTTGGTGACCCGCACCTGCTGGTCTACCCGGGTGACCATCACCTTTTCGTTCACGCTCTGGTCGGCCCGGCCGATGAAGTAGCGGTAGAGATCCACATCCATGTAGTAGATGCTCTTTACCGCCGGCAGGGGCTGGTAGACAAAGATGTTGTCCACATAGAAGGTGTGCTTGGGCAGCTCCAGCTGGCAGGCGCGCAGCATCTCGGTGCGGTAGATGACCGAGTGCATCAGCAGGTACTGGGAGGGCCGGAAGCGGCCGATCTCGTTCCAGGTGAACACGCGGCCCTCGGGGAACACGTTGGTATACTTCATCACCTTCTGCGTGTTGTCCTCCACGTGCTCATAGACGTAGTTGGCGATAAAGAGGTCCAGCGGCTGCTCCGCCCCGGCGAACGCCCTCAGCTTGTCCAGAACGGCCTTCAGGGCCGCCTCGTCCAGCCAGTCGTCGGAGTCCACCACCTTATAGTACATCCCTTGGGCGTGGCGCAGGCCCTGGTTGACCCCCTCACCGTGGCCGCCGTTCTCCTGGTGGATGGCCCGCACGATGTCCGGGTACTCCGCCTGATAGCGGTCGCAGATGGCGGGGGTGTCGTCCTTGGTGGAGCCGTCGTCCACCAGGATGATCTCGATGTCGTCCCCGCCGGTGAGCAGGGTGCGCACGCAGTGATCCATGTAGGCCGCGGAGTTGTAGCAGGGCACCGCGAATGTGATGAGCTTTGACATGGGCAGTCTCCTCACTTCAATAGGTCGTCACACAGCTCCAGCGCCCGTGCGGCGATGGCGTCCATGTTGTAGTATTTGTACTCCGCCAGCCGGCCCAGCAGGTGGAAATTCGGATAGCGGTCCGCCTCCGCCCGGTATTTGGCGTACAGGGCGTTGTTCCCGGCGTTGATGATGGCGTAGTAGGGGATCTCCCCCTCCGCTCCGGTGTAGGCGCGGGAGTACTCCTTCATGATGGTGGTTTGGCCGGGCAGCTCCTGCCCAGTCAGGTACTTGAACTCGGTGATGCGGGTGTAGTCCTGATCCACGGTGTAGTTTACCGTCCCGTGGCTCTGCCAGAAGTCCACCGGGTGGGTCTCAAAGCGGAAGTCCAGGGTGCGGTAGGGCAGGCGGCCGTATTTGCAGCCGAACAGCTCGTCCGCCGCGCCGGTGTAGATCACCGTCCCGGAGAAGGGGGCGCCGTCCAGCCGCACCTGCCCGCCGTCCAGGGTCAGGCGGCTGGCCGCGTCCACCCCCAGCTCCACCGTGATGTCCGGGTGGTCCAGCAGGGACTGGAACATGGGGGTGTAGCCCTCCAGAGGCATGCCCTGGTAGGCGTCCTGAAAGTAGCGGCAGTCCTCCGACAGAAAGACCGGCACCCGGGCGGTGGTGTTGGGGTCGATCTCCTCCGGCGTCTGCCCCCACTGCTTCATGGTGTAGCGGACAAAGACGTGGCCGTACACATAGTCGGCCAGGGCGGACAGCTCCGGGTCGGGATTCTGCCGCAGCTCCAGAATGGTGACCTTTTTCTCCATGCCATAGGCGGATACCAGCTTCTCCGCTAGGGCGCGGGCCTTCTCCGGCGGAAAGGCGGCCCGCAGGGAGACCAGGTTGAAGGGCACCGGGTACTCCAGCCGCCCGTCCCCGTCGGGGAGATTGGCCACCACCTGGTGCTCGTAGGGCCGCCAGCGGGTGAAGCGGGAGAGATAGTCAAACACGCGGGTGCTGTTGGTGTGGAAGATATGGGGGCCGTACTGGTGGATCAGCACCCCCGCCTCGTCGAAGCAATCATAGGCGTTGCCGCCCACGTGGTTCCGGCGCTCCAGCACCAGTACCCGCTTGCCGCCCCGCTCGGCCAGCTCCCTGGCCGCCACGGAACCGGCCAGGCCGGCTCCGATGACAAGGCAGTCATATTGATGATTCATGGGGAATCGTCCTCTCTTCTCTGGTGTCAAACACAGTGTACCACAGGTTTCGGGAAAAAGGGGTAAACATCCCATTAAGATATTCTTAAAATTACTTCCCTTTCCCCTCGGGAGCGGTTGGCTTATCCGGCCCGGTGGGGTAGAGGCCCACCTTGGCGGAGGGGCCGCCTAGAAAGCACTCGGCATAGTGGTCCATGGCCTGCCGGATGACCTGCACGGCGGCGGCCCGGTCGTTCACATCCTTGGCCACGGCCTGCTTGCCCTCCAGAGCCTTGTAGACAGAGAAGAAGTGCTTCATCTCGTCAAAGAGGTGGGGGGGCAGATCCATCAGGTCGTGGAAGGTGTTGTAGGTGGGATCGGAGAAGGGAATGGCGATGATCTTCTCGTCGTTCTTGCCGCCGTCCAGCATGGAGATGTAGCCGATGGGGTAGCAGCGCACCAGGGTGAGGGGGTCGATTTCCTCCGAACAGAGCACCAGCACGTCCAGCGGATCGCCGTCGTCGCCGTAGGTGCGGGGAATGAAGCCGTAGTTGGCGGGGTAGTGGGTGGAGGTGTGGAGCACCCGGTCCAGGATGATAAGCCCGGTTTCCTTATCCAGCTCGTACTTCTTCTTGCTGCCCTTGGGAATCTCAATGACCGCCACGAAGTCCTCGGGCTGGATGCGGCTGGGGCTGATATCATGCCAGATATTTGACATCGTAAACACTCCTTTTGTGGGTCTTTTCTCCCATTATAGCCGTCCGGGAGGAAAAAAACAACATTTGTCTTGACAAATAAAACCTACAGATGTATGCTCAGCTTGAGCAAGACATACATTTGTAGGAGGTGAATGGGATGAAGAAGCTCAACCGCCTGCCCGAGGCGGAGCTGACCGTCATGCGGGCCGTGTGGCGGCTGGAGCCGCCCGTCCCCACCGGGGCCATTCGCGCCCGGCTGGAGAAGGAGCGGCCGTGGAATCTGTCCGCCCTTCAGACCCTGCTGGCCCGGCTGACCGAGCGGGGCTTCCTGTCCGTGGGGAAGGAGGGGCGGCAGAACGTCTATACCCCCCTGGTGGACGAGGGGGAGTACCTGGCGTTTGAGAACGCCCCCTTCCTGGAGGAGAGGGGCCTGCCCGGCCTGGTGGCCGCCCTGTATGACAGCCGCTCCGTCAGCCGGGAGGAGCTGGCTGAGCTGCGGGCCTTCCTGGACGAGGCCATGGGGAAGGAGGGGGACGTATGACCGCCCGCTTTGCCGACGTGCTGGAGATCTCCCTGGCCATGTCCGTGGTGCTGGCCGTACTGCTGGCCCTGCGGCCCCTTTTGAAGAGGCGGCTGCGGGCTGGGGCCTTTTACTGGGTGTGGCTGCTGGCCGCCCTCCGCCTGTGCATCCCCTTCAACCTGAGCCTGCCCCAGGCCCCGGTGACGGTGGAGGCGGTTCCCAGGGCCGTCTACCGGGTGGATACGGTTAACAGCAATCCCGGAAACCATCACTATGCGGCCCTGACAGAAGAAGAGGCGGCATCGGAAGAGGTAGCGGCAGAAAACAGGCCGGTGGATGGCGGCTCCATTCAGGATGTCTATACCCCGCTCTTCACCCTGGAGGGGGCCGTAGCCGCCCTGTGGTTGGCCGGGGCGGGGGCGTTCCTGGCTTGGCATCTGGCAAAATACGTCCGCTTCCGCCTGCGGGTGCGCCGCTGGGGGGCCCCGGCGGAGGACGCCGCCCTGCTGGCTCGGTTTGAGGACGCAAAGGCGGAGCTGGGGGTGAAGAACCTGGCCCTGCTGGTCTGTCCCGCCGTGGGCGCGCCCCTGGTGACGGGCTTTGTGAACCCGGCGCTCCTCCTGCCCCGGGAGAGCGTGTCCGACGGGGTGCTCCGGCACGAGCTGATCCACACCCGCCGCCGGGATCTGTGGTATAAGCTGCTCCTGCTGCTCTCCCGCTCCCTCCACTGGTTCAACCCCCTGGTGCACTGGATGGCCGCGGCCGCCAGCCGGGATCTGGAGCGCTCCTGCGACGAGGCGGCGGTGGCGGGGCGGGACGCCGCCTTCCGGGCGGCCTACGGGGCGGCCATGCTGGACGCGGTGGAGGAGGGCATCGAGGCCCGCGCCCCCCTGACCACCCACTTCCGGGGCGGCAAGGCAGCCATGAAGGAGCGCCTGCTGTCCATCGCGTCGGGCGGAACGCGGAAAAAGGGTGTGGCCTTGGTCTGCGCCGCCGCCCTGGTGATCTCCGCCGGGGCCGCCGCCTGCTCCCTGGGGACGGCAGGGGAGCCCCGCCAGCTCAACGGTATCTTAGACCGGGAAAACTACGCCCTGCGGGGTGTGGGGGAGTATGTGGCGGCCTTTGACGCGGCCGGCGGCTTTATCGTCGATCTGGGGGATCTGACAGAACCCGGCGAGGCGCGGCCGCCGGCATGGGGGATGATCGTCAGCCGCTACGATCCGAAGTGGTCAGTGCGGGAGGATCGCCTGCCCGACTTTGCCGCCCTGGTGACCACCTACGGCATGGAGATGTTCGACGACGACGGCAATCCCGTCCTCCCGGCAGAGGCGGTGGCGGTGACCGTGGAGGATCTTTCTTGTAAAATTGAGGACTTGGAGCCGGATGCCGACGTGCCTCTGTGGACTTACAAGGTGCTGGTGGAGCGGGCCGACGGCCGGGAGGAGCTGCATACCTTCTATTTGATGAACCAGGCCGATCCGAACAACGGCATCTATGACCTGTGGTTCGATCTGTCCCAGGTGAGCCGGGAGGAGGCGGAGGCCGTCCGGAACACCCTGGTGCTGGGTTACGACCGCACGGAGAGCCCCGACGGCACCCGCCTGCTCTCCATCCAGCCGTGGGGAGGGGACTGCATGCTTTACGACATCAGCGGGGAGTACCCTGTGGCGCTGGGACAGGTCAGCTGCAGCAGCGGCATGTCGGGCGGCGCCGTCCACTCAGATCCTCTCTGGTCTCCTGACGGCAGCCGGGTGGCAGTCACCTCGACAGGAAGGACCATTGATGCAGGGATGTCCTTTTCCTTCCCCATTGGACCGCTGCCCCCGGAGCTGACCCATCAGAAAGAGGGCGGCGCGGCGGGCCTCACCTTTGCCGCCCTGAACCCGGAGTACCAGATGGGAGATGCCGTCGGCTATCCCCGGTGCGTTCCCCTGGCCTGGTCAGAGGACGGCCTGTCCCTCCAGTATTCCTGGGCCTGGGCGGACACGGAGGGACAGCTCCATGAGGGCACCGCGTGGTATTGCTTTGACGAAAACGGCCGCTTTACGGAAATCCGGGACGTGGTGGAGAACGATGTGTACCCCGTGCATGGGTGAGGCGGCAACGAAACGTTTCCTGATGCCGTCGACTTTTTCGACAGGCAGAAGCGGGGCGGAGGAATTTCCTCCGCCCCGCTTCTGTTTTTATCAGCCGATCCGGGCAGACTGGTTACTGCATGCTGTTCTCGTACGCCTGGATCATCTTCTTGACCATCTGGCCGCCAACGGAACCGGCCTCACGGCTGGTCAGATCGCCATTGTAGCCCTGCTTCAGGTTGACGCCAACCTCCTGGGCGGCCTCCATCTTGAACTTGTTCAGGGCCTCACGGGCGCTGGGAACCACGGGCTGGTTGGAATTGGAATTGTTAGAGCTAGACATAATAGCGCATCTCCTTTGGTGACAAATTTGTTGGATTCGGTGAATCCAGACATAGCTTTGCCCCAGGGCGGATTTCTATGTGCGCCATTTTTTGCTGGTCGGGTCTGCGAAAAAAGGGGAATAATAATACAGATAGATAAAATTGAAGTAAACTGTGTCGGTTTTGGAAAGAACATCAGAAATAGAATAAAAGAGAAGATAAAAAAGAGGAAAATGTACCGCTGCCGCCCGGCGGACGCGGTTAAAGGGCCCAGGCATGCCACACACCGTCCTGCTGCTCGCGCTGGAGCCGTCCCTGCCGGCGCAGATGGTCCAGGTGGGCGATGCACTCGCCCACGGCAAACCACTTCTGGGCCAGGGGAAAGTCGTCCCAGCTCCTGGAGCGGATGTTCCAGGTCATGTGGGCGGCGGCTTCATAGGCGGTGCTGCCGGGGCGGGCGCGGAGGATGGCGGTCAGCTCGTCCAGGCGGCGGGCGTGGTGCTCCAGCAGGGCGTCCACCCGGAGGGCCAGCGCACCGGGGCGGCGGTGGCCGGGCAGAGCCAGGCGGGCGGGCAGCTCCCGCACGGCCCGCAAGCTGTCCAGATAGCATCCCAGGGCGTCCTCCATGCCGTTCCAAGGCGTGATATTGGGGCTGATGTCAAAGAGCACGTGGTCGCCGGTAAAGAGAATGCCGTCCGACTCGTCCCAGAAGCAGAGCTGGCCAGGGGTGTGACCGGGCGCGGGCAGGCAGGTGAGCCGGCGGCCGCCCGCCTCCAGCACAGCGCCGGGTTCCAGCGTGCGGTAGCGGCCGGTGGGGACGGGGGCCAGAGCGCGGGCGGGGTTGGCCCTGTTTTGTGCCAACAGCTCCGGCGGAAAGCCCTCAGAGATATAAAAGGCATCGGTGTGGGCCCATTTGGCCTCCTCCGGCTGCTCCAGATAGGCCCGGTCGGGCCCGCTGACGTAAATCCAGCCGGTTTCCCCAACGACCTCCGGGGCCAGGCCGGAGTGGTCGGAGTGGAGATGGGTGAGGGCCACATCTACATCCCTGGGGTCCACATCCAGCTCTGCCAGCCCGGCAAACAGAGCGCGGCGGCCCTCCTCCTGTCGGAAGCCGGTATCGATAAGCAGGCTGCGCTCCCGCCCGCGGAGCAGGTAGCTGTTCAGTTCCCGGAGAGGGTTGCCGGGCAGGGGCACCGGAATCCGGTACAGGCCCTCCGAAATACACTCGGTCATCACATGCGCTCCTTTCTGTCCACGATCCATCCTACCAAAACGCTGGGGAGCCGTCAAGCGTATTAGCTTGCAGGCGGGAGGGGATCGGGGTATAATGGGAAAAAAGGGCGAAGGGAGTGGAAAAGAGTGGATTTCTGTGGAATATGCAGAGCTTTCGCGGCACAGTTCCGGAGCCGGTGGAGGGCAGCGTTTCCCACCATTCTGTTTTTTGCGGTTCTTTTTTTGACGGTTTCACTCCTGTTCGGGAGCCGGAACGCCATGGTGGTGTCCAGCACCACCACCCTGTTTCAGATCCGGCGGCAACGCAACAACACCGGTACATATTACATCAAGCTGCTGTTCATCACCCTCCTGCTGGGTATGCTCGCCTATCTGGCCAGCCGGAATGCGGTGCTCTGTGTGCTTTTGAACTTCACGGTTCCCTTTGCGCTGGTGTTTTTCCAGAGCGACCAGTTCGCGCCGAAGGGCTACTTCGGCTACGCCATGACCTTCGTGTTCCTGGAGCTCCGGCCGCCCACGCCGGAGGAATTTCCGGTTCAGATGCTGTGCCTGCTGTTCTGTACGCTGGTGCTCATCGGGGCGCTGCTCCTCTATGCCCGGCTGTCTGCCCCGTCCACCCCTCCGGAGGAGGAGATCACCCGGGGCCTGACCCGCCTGGCGGAGCTGCTGGAGGAACTGGCCGGGGGCGGCGGGGCGTACGGGGCGCGCAGGGAGCTGGAGGGGCTGGCCCAGCGGTTCCGGCGGCTGGGCTATGCCCGCCGCAGCCACTTCCACCTGCCGGATGGGCAACGGCGGTTTTATTACCTGTTTGCACTGCTGTTTCAGCGCCTGAGCTACCTCCTGGCGGACGAGGATTGGGGGCGGCTCCAGGCTGGCCCCGCCTGCGGGAAGGTGCTGGTTACGCTGGCGGGGCTGGTGCGGCAGCTCCAGAACGCCGCTTCGCCGGAGGCACGGGGAGCGCTGACAGAACGGCTCCAGATCCTGCTGGCAGAGGACGCCCTGCCTCAGGGGCGGCTGCGTATCTTCTACCGCAGCTTTCTCCACCGCCTGCTCCTGCTGCTGGCGGAGGGAGAGCCCCGGACCCGGTGGCCCCGGGTGCCCTGGCGGGAGGTATTTGCCAGCGGCCGCCGGCGGCTGAATCTCAACAATTTTGAGGTGCGCTTTGCCCTGCGCCTGGCCGTGGTCATGACCATCAGCACAACCGTCAGCCTTTTGTGGGAATTTGAGCACACCTACTGGTTCCCGCTCCACGCCTTTCTTTTGCTCCAGCCCAGCTATGAGGAGAGCGCCCACCGGATGATCACCCGGCCGGTGGGCACCGCCATCGGATGCCTGGTGGTACATCTGGTCTATCCATGGCTGCCCGGCCTGACCGGCGTCTTCGCCTTTGCCCTGGCCATGATCTCCCTGATGTATTGCTGTACTCCGGGCTCCTGGGTACACCCCATCTTTTCCACCTCCTTCGCCCTTGCCCTGGCCACCCTCACGGTAAAGGAGGGCCAGGCCATCCAACTGCGCCTATTCTACTTGCTGCTGGCAGTGGCGTTGGTGTTGGTGGTAAACCGTTTCCTGGTGCCCACCCGGAAGGCTACCCAGTTCCGGCACAACCTGCGTACCTTGTGCCGCCTCCAGGCCTCCTACTGGGAGCTGGTGCAGCGCAGCCTCCACGCGCCCGGCCGGCCGGAGCGCTCCGGCGAGATTCTGGCCTGCTTTCATCTGGTGTACCACGAGGCGGCCCAGTATGCGGCGGCCCTGCCGGCGGGAGAGGCGGAGCGGTACCGGACGTGCTGCTCACCCTGTGGAACCTGTTCGCCCATGTGGAGCAGGTGGAGTGCCTGGTACTGACCGGGGAGCTGAGGGAGGAGGAGTACCCTGTTCTGAGCCGCCTGGCCGGAGAAATTCAGGAGCTGCTGGACCCGCCCCGGCCCGCACTGGCGGAGTTGGGGCTGGAAGGTCTGCCGGCCTCCGGGGCGCTCTGCCGGGCCATGGAGCGCTACCGGCATAACGCCCGGCTGCTGCTGGAGGCATGGGAGAAACAGCCGGTTTCGTGCTGAATCTTGCGGGAATCAGTGGAAAAAAGCCAGTATTTGGTCAGGAAAGATTTTCCTCGACAGATTTCGACACGGAAACCGCAAGGATAACTCAAACTTTAGCATACAATGTCTGTATACCAAAGCCGATTCCCGATACACTAAGAAACGGGTGATCGGATGAACGTGGATTATGGTGCAATCGGACGGCGCATCAAGCAGGTGCGCAGGAGCCGCGACATGACGCAGGAGCGTCTGGCAGAGGCCCTCTCCGTGTCAGTGGGCTATATCAGCCAGATAGAGCGCGGCGTGACCAAAATCAATCTGGACACGCTGGCTGCGGTGGCGGCGCACCTCAACTGTGAACTTTCCGAGCTGGTAACCGGGGTGTCGGTGCTCCAGGGGCGCTACCTGGAGGGAGAGCTGGCACAACTGGTGGATCAGATGGACGGACGACAGAGGAAGATGCTTCTGGAAGTGGCCAAGCTGATCTTGGCCGAGTGAGAAAGCAAACAAAATACCGGGCCGCACGCCGTGCGGCCCGGTATTTATTGTTTTGCAGTGGGCAGACCGGTCAGCCCTTCTGCTCCAGAAGGGACTGCTTGATGTCCCAGAGCTTCTGAGACAGGTCCACGTAGTAGTTATGGGGGTTCTCAAAGCGCTTAACCTCGTCCCACAACAGGTCGATCTGTCCGGCGCAGTAGGCCCGCATCTCGGCGATGGGGGGGGAGTCGTATACCCGCCTGCCCCCCAGGAAGATGGGAGCGAGCAGCTCCTTGGCGGTGAAGTTGGTGACACGGCTGCGCTTCCAGGTGGCGTCGGGGTCAAAGAGCTCCAGGGACTGGCTCTCGTCCACCGCCTCGTCGTGGAGGGTGATGAGGTCGGCGAAAGCCTTGCCGCTCTCCTTGTCGAACAGGCGGTACACCTTCTTGAAGTGGGGGTTGGTGATCTTATCCGGGTTGGCGCTGATCTTGATCTTGGGAATGATATTGCCCTGCTTGTCCTCCACGGCGGCCAGCTTGTAAACGCCGCCGAACACCGGCTCGCTCTTGGAGGTGATGAGCCGCTCACCCACGCCGAAGGAGTCGATCTTGGCCCCCTGAAGCAGCAGATCCCGGATGATGTACTCGTCCAGGGAGTTGGAGGCCACGATCTTGCACTCGGTAAGCCCCGCCGCATCCAGCATCTTGCGGGCCTTGCGGGACAGATAGGTGAGGTCGCCGCTGTCCAGCCGGATGGCGCAGTTGGTAATGCCCTGAGGGAGCAAAATATCCTTGAACGCTTTGATGGCGTTGGGCACGCCGGACTTGAGCACGTTGTAGGTGTCCACCAGCAGGGTGGCCGAGTGGGGATAGAGCTGGCAATAGGTCTTGAAGGCGGTGTACTCGTCGGGGAACATCTGCACCCAGGAGTGGGCCATGGTGCCCCCGGCGGGGGAACCATACATCTCGTCGGCCAGGGTGCAGGCGGTGCCGGCGCAGCCGGCGATATAGGACGCCCTGGCACCCAGCACAGCGGCGTCGGGGCCCTGGGCCCGGCGGGACCCAAACTCGCTCACCGGGCGGCCGTCGGCGGCCCGGACGATGCGGTTGGTCTTGGTGGCGATGAGGGACTGGTGGTTGAGGGTGAGCAGCAGGAAGGTCTCGATGAACTGGGCCTCAATGGCGGGGGCGCGGACGGTGAGGAAGGGCTCCCGGGGGAAGATGGGAGTGCCCTCCGGCACAGCCCACAGGTCGCCCGTGAAGCGGAAGGTGCGCAGATAGTCCAGAAAGCCCTCGCAGAAGCAGCCCTTTCCCCGCAGGTAGGCGATGTCCTCCTCGGTGAAGCGGAGGTTTTCGATATAGTCGATGACCTGCTCCAGCCCGGCTGCGATGGCGAAGCCGCCTCCGTCGGGCACATTGCGGAAGAACACGTCGAAGTAGCAGATCTGGTCGGCATACCCCTCCGTCTGAAAGTAGCCGTTGCCCATGGTCAATTCGTAAAAATCACACAGAAGTGTGTAGTTCATGTGTTCCTTCATCTGTTTCACAACCTTTATCGGTTCAGTACCGTGATCTGGAGGGCCTCCATCACGTCCAGGCCCTTGGCGTGGAGATCCGGATCGGGCCCGGCGGTGCAGGAGGCATCCACCACGATCTCCGCCTCGGGCAGGGCGGCCTTGACCATGATGGCGTTGGAGAGTACGCAAAGGTAGGATACCAGTCCAGCCAGCTCCACCCGGTCATAGCCCTGCTCCTTCAGCCAGTTGGCCAGCCACAGGGAGGGGAAGGCGCCTTTGCCGATGACCATATCCCGGCTGCGCTCCATGGCCTGTCCCGTCTGGCCGTAGAGCTGCCAGCCCTCCGAGTTCAGCAGGCAGTGGGGCACCGGCAGCTTCCGCCCCTCCTGGGTGTCCAGGTAGTCCGGGCCATGGGTGTCCAGGGTGAAGGCCACGTCATCTCCGGCGGCGCGGCAGGCGGCGATTTTGGCCGCGATGGGCCCGTCCAGTGCCTCCGCACCGGGAAAGCCCAGTGCTCCGTCTACAAAGTCCTTTTGATAGTCCACTACGAGAAGCAACCGCTTCACCGCGTCCACCACCTTTCTGTCAAGACACCTGTATTATAAGCAGTTTTTTACCAAAATGCAAGAGCAGTCTTGCCGCGCCGGGATATCAGGCCGCCCGCCGGGGAACCGGCGGGCGGTGTGATTTACTCGGCCAGAGGGGTGGGCCCCATGGCCTCGTGAAGCTCCTTGGTGATGGCGCCCTGGAACAGGCAGACGGCGAACCGGTGCATCCGCTCCAGCTTTTCGGGCACCGCGTCGGGGTTGTGCTTGCCCGCGGTGGAGAAGTCGCCGTCCAGAATGAACTTGACCTCCTTGTCGGTCTTGCCGCCGCCGATGAGGCCGGGACCGGCGTGGAGCTTCATCCGGTAGTCCCCCACCAGGGGAGTCTCCACGTCCAGGGAACACTTGGCGATCTCGCTCTCCTCCACGTCAGGCTCGCCGAGTATGCCGATATACTGGCTGCGGATCAGATCGTCCCAGAGTTCCCCCTCCAGGCCCAAACGCTGGCGGGAGACGGCGTTGACATACCGCAGGCCGATGCGCTCGAAGAAGGCGGGCTGGTAGAGCTGGATAAACTGGGCCAGGGGGCGGTCCAGCCGGGTGGCGAAGTCCTCCCACCGGGTGTAGCTCAGGGTGGACAGGGCGATGAAGCCCTGGGTCAGGTTGAGCTTCCAGCGGCCGTCCTCCGAGATGAAGTTGTAGTTGGTAATGGGCTTCTGAGGCTCCAGCGCGGTGGCGTTCCCCTTCTTGACCACCTTGGGGGGGAGCTGCTCCTGACGGGCCGCATACTGGGGGAAGTCCTTGCGGATGGCCTCCTGAAACTCGGCGGGCTCCTTGGCGCCGATGGACAGGATAGTGGGGAAGCGGAGCTGGCAGATCACCTCCACCAGCGGGGCGCGGGCGTACTGATAGCGTTCGTATGGTGCAAACAGCATAGTGGGCTGCTCCTTCCTGTTTTTCGATCGGTTCTATTGTAGCCCGGAATGGGCGATCTGTCAAACCATTCCACCTTGCAAATGGAGAATTGGGGCGGTATAATGCAGACAATACACAAAGGAGGCGGAGACCATGGAACTGGAGCTGAAGCGGGGCGGCCGCACCGCCCGGGTAGAGACCCTGGGCGGCGAGCTGGTATCCTACCGGGACGAGCGGGGGCTGGAGTACATCTGGGGGGGCGATCCGGCCTACTGGCCGGGGCGCAATCCCCTGCTGTTTCCCATTGTGGGGATGCTGAAGGAGGGAAAGATCCGCTTTGACGGCAGGGAATACGCCATGGAGCGCCACGGCTTTGCCCGGCGGCGGGAGTTCACCCCGGCGGCGCGGGGGGAGGACTGGGTGCGCCTGGAGCTGCGGGAGAGCGCCGAGACCCTGGCGCTGTATCCCTATTCCTTCCGGCTGGCGGTGGAGCAGCGGCTGACCGACACGGGCTTTTCCACGGCGGTGACGGTGGCCAACCCGGGGGAGGGGCCGTTGCCCTTCTGCCTGGGGGCCCACACCGGCTTCCGCTGTCCCCTGGAGGCGGGGGAGCGGTTCGAGGACTACGAGCTGGTGTTCCCCGAGCGGGAGAGCTGTCCCACCCTGCTGCTGCGGGACGGATTGCTGGACCGGCCGGCGGCCCTGCCCTGCCTGGAGGACACCGACACCCTGCCCCTGGACTACCGCTGGTTTGACGCGCTGGATACCCTGATCTTCGAGGGCCTGCGCTCCCGCTCCGTCACCCTGCGCAGCCGCAAAAGCGGCAGAGGGGTGCGGGTGTCCTTCGACGGCTTCCCCATGCTGGCCTTCTGGACCATGCCGGGGAAGAAGGCCCCCTACCTGTGCATTGAGCCGTGGCACGGCTGCGCCGCCGGGACGGCGGAGGGGCCGGAATTCACCGATAAAGCCCACTGCATCGTCCTGGCCTCCGGCGAGAGCCGCACCCTGGCCTACCGGGCGGACACCCTGTGAGCTAGTATTCCCGCAAAAAAGCGCGGACCGTACAACGGTCCGCGCTTTTTTTGTCAGGAGAGGCCCTCGCCCATGCCGAGGGTGAAGTACAGGATGACCACGATGACCAGAGGGGCGAGAAAGCGCACCGCGAAGGCCCAGGGCTTCTGCATCCGCCGGAGGCCGTGCTCGCCGGCGATCTCCTGCCCGGCGGCTTTGGTGCCCCACACCCAGCCCACAAAGAGGCAGAAGCACAGCGCCCCCAGAGGGATCATCAGATTGTCGGTGAACTTCTCCATCACCGCGTTCATGGGGAGCATCTGCAGCCCGTTTTTGAAGTCGAACCAGGGCAGGTTGATGCCCCGCCCGGCGGACTGGGAGAGGGAGTAGCCCGCGCTGAGCAGCGCCATGGGCACCGACAGGCCGATGGCCGCCCTGGCCCGGGAGAGGTGGAATTCCTCGGTGAGAAAGGCCACCAGGCTCTCCAGGATGCTGATGGCGCTGGTGAGGGCGGCCAGGAAGAGCAGGGCGAAGAAGGCCGTGCCGAAAAAGCGGCCGCCGGGCAGCTCGGCAAACATGGCGGGCAGGCTGATGAAGGCGAAGCCGCCGCCCATGCCCAGTCCCTCCTCTCCCTGGGTGATCATCACCACCGGGACGATGGCCAGGGCGGCCATGACGGCTACCAGGGTGTCCAGCGCGCAGATCCAACCGGCGCTTTTGGCCAGGTTCTCCGACTTGGGCACGTAGGAGCCGTAGGTCACCATGATGCCCATGCCCACGGACAGGGAAAAAAAGGCCTGTCCCAATGCGCCCACCAGGGTGTCGCCGCTGAGCCTGGCGGGGTCGATTCCGAACAGGAAGCGCAGGCCCTCCCCCGCGCCGGGGCGGGTGACTGAGTAGACCACCAGGCCCGCCAGCAGCAGGAAAAGCAGGGGCATGAGCACCTTGCTCACCTTCTCAATGCCCTGGGACACGCCCCGCACCACCACCACGATGCACAGCACCAGAAAGCCCAGGCCCCACAGCAGGGGCTCCACCGGACGGGCACTGAAGGCGGAGAAGTAGTCGGCATAGGCGCCCGGCCCGGCGCCGAAGTGGGCGCCGGCGGCGTAGATCTGGACATACTTGAGCACCCAGCCCCCCACCACACAGTAGTAGGACAGGATGACAAACAGGGTGACGATGCCGATGTATCCCGCGAACCGCCACCGGGGGTTCAGAGTGCGGAAGGCCCCCACCACATTCTTCTGGGTGGCCCGGCCGATGGACAGCTCCGCCAGCATGACCGGAAAGCCCACCAGGAACACGATCAGCAGATAACACAGCAGGAAGGCGCCGCCGCCGTAGGCGCCCACCTTGCCGGGAAATTTCCAGATGTTGCCCAGGCCCACCGCAGAGCCGGCTGCGGCCAGGATGAAGCCCAGGTTGGAGGCCCACTGGTGCCTCTTTTCCGTCATAAATCCATTCCTCCTCATTCCAACAGAATCCGATCTACTATACCGCAGAATTCGTCTTTTTTCAAGGGAAATGTCCGCCCGGGGCGGACGCACCCTTTTCCGGCGCGGGAATACGATGGGAGTAGTCACGTTGAAGGGAGGCGCATTCCATGCGGAATGAACTGAATTTGTGGGTGGCGGGGGGCGATATGAGGCAGGCCAAGCTGGCCGAGCTGCTGGCCGCAGACGGGCACACGGTGCACGCCTATGCGCTGGAGCGGCTGGGCGCGCTGGACGGGGTGGAGATGGAGGAGAGCCTGGAGGGGGCCGCCCTGGCGGACTGTGTGGTGCTCCCCCTGCCGGCGGCGGGGGAGGGCAGCCTGCTCAACGCGCCCCTGTCCGGGCGGAAGCACCCCCTGGCCCTGGTGCTGGACGCTTTGCGGCCGGGGCAGGTGATCTGCGCCGGTATGGTGGGCCCCCAGACGGCGGCGCTGGCGGCGGACCGGGGACTCACACTCCACGACTACTTTGCCCGGGAGGAGCTGGCGGTGGCCAATGCGGTGCCCACCGCCTTGCCGGTAGGACACTATTCCGCCCGCCGGGAACACACAGCCCCGCCCCTGGCCATGCCGGGGGCGGGGCTGAACTGTTAGCCGGCGGAAGGCTCCTGGGCATCAGCGTAGCGGGTGTCGATGGAGGTGAAGTAGCTCTGGACAAAGGCGCGGAAGCACTGGCCCAGCTCCGTCAGGGGACGGCGCTTGTTATAGGCGATGCCCCAGTAGGCGGTGGGCGCGCCGTCGGCATACTCCCGGAACACCAGGTCGGGGTGTTTGCCCTGAAGAGAGAGCTCCTTGTACTTGACGGCGGGGACAATGGAGACACAGTTGTTGGACTCCACCAGGGAGGTGAGAAGGTCCAGGTGCCGTACGTCGTAGTCGATGATGGGAGTCAGGCCGAACTTGCTGTTCTCCGCGGCGCAGAAGGTCTCCTTGTTGACCCGGGAGCCGTCGATGGCCAGGTGTACCCCTGCCAGCTCCCGGTGGGCTACCGCAGGCAGGGCGGCCAGTGGATGCTCCCGGCGCATGAGCATGCCGAAGTTGCACGCATAGATGCGCTCATAGACCACCTCTTCCGACGGGGGCGGGAGCACCGTCATGGCCAGATCCACCTCGCACCGGTCCAGCAGACTGGTGACGTTGGGCAGGTCGGCCCGCTGGTGGATCAGGTTGACCTCGGGGTGCTCCAGCAGAAAATGCTCCAGGAGGGTGGTGTCGTCCGTCATGCAGACGATGGAGAGGGGCTCGGGCCGTCCGCTGTGTTGGTTCCGCACAGCCTGGACGCCGGCGTCCAGGAGTGAAACGGCCTGCTCCACGCTTTTCAGCAGCAGCTCGCCGTTCTGATTGAGGGCGATCTTGCCCCGCCGCCGCTCAAAGAGGGGGACGCCCACCTCCTCCTCCAACCGGGAGATGCTGGTGCTCAGATTGGGCTGGGAGACAAACAGGGTCTCGGCGGCCTTGGACATATTGCCCAGTTTGGCTACGGCGATGAAGTATCTCAACTGTGAAAGTTCCATGCCAACTTCCCTCCCGGTAAGTATATAAATTGCTTATACCGTTCTAAAGATTATATATTTTTCAAACGCGGCTGTAAAGGATATACTGGGCCTGCGTTAAAAAAATCACAAAAAGGAGAGAACGCGGAAAGGGGCGGTTCAGGACTATACGGCGCGGCGCACTCAATTCATGAAATGACGGGCGGGCATCCGCTCCCCACTCAGGAGGATTGCGTATTATGAGAGAAAAAAGAGGATTTGGACCCTGGGGCTGGTTATTGCTGATCTTTGGACTGCTGGTGTTTTTCAGCAATGGCGGCTTCTTTGCAGACGGAACCAACATCATTTCTCCCGCTGTGGCGGAACGGCTGAACGTGGATCAAAGCATCATCCTGACCATGAACTCCGTGGCCGGCATCGTCGGCGTGCTGATCGCCGTCGCAGCAGGGCAGGTGAACCAGCGCATCGGCCCCAGCAAAGTGGCCGCCGGCTGCCTCATTCTGGCGGGCTTGGGCCATATCGCGGCCTGCAACGCCGTCAATGTCCCCATGTACTTAATCGCCATGTGCTTTGTGGGCGGCGGCCTCAGCTCCGGCTCCTTTGTGGGCGTGGGTACTCTGGTGGCCATGTGGTTCCCCAAGAGACAGGGACAGGCCATGAGCATCGTGGCAATGGGCTCCAACTTTGGAACCATGCTCTTTGTCCCGCTGCTCAACGTCCTGGCGGGCTCGATCGGCATGCCGATGGGCTCTGTGATCTGCGGCGGCGTGGCCGCCGTGGTGGGTGTGATCGGCATGGCGCTTCTGCGCGATACCCCCAAGGAGCGGGGCCTCTATCCCGATAACGTCACCGAGGCCGAGTTCAAGGCCAACTACTCCTCCGCGCCCCCCGAGCTGGACAACTCCGGCTGGACCACCGGCAAGCTGCTGCGCACCAAGGAGACCTGGCTGTGCGCTCTGTCCACCGGCTTTCTGATGCTGGCCCAGATGGGCATCATGACCCAGCTGGTGGCCCGCAACATTGAGGTGGGCATTGCCCCCGATCTGGCGGTCAGTGTTATGAGCGCTATCGCCGTCATCGGAATTATTGGCGCCGTCATCTTCGGCCGCATCCTGTTCAGGCTGGGCATCAAGAAGGCCGGCGTGCTCACAGGCGTGCTGTATATTGTGGCCATGCTCTTCAACATCAGCGGCGTGATGCCTCTGGTGTGGGTGTCCCTGGTGGTTATCGGCTTCCTGGGCGCCGCAGCCCCCGCCCTGATGAACTCCGTCCCCGGCTCTGTGTTCGGTCGGGTGGGCTACGCCAAGGTCAACAGCGTGGTGTTCCCCCTGACCAACATCATCTTCATGTGCAACTTCGCCGTCAACGGCCTCATCAAGAAGCTGTTCAACAGCCTGAGCGTGGCTTACATCGTGTTTGCCGGGCTGGCGTTCCTTTCGATTCTGCTGATTCTCGCCCTGCAGGATCACAAGTATGACCAGGATTACATGGCCGCGCACAAGCAGTAAGCGGCCGGGCCCATAAATAGGCAATCTTTAGAAGGAGGTAAACGCAATGAGCAAGAAGTCCCTTGTGGCGCTGGCTCATGGCCTGGACGTGCAGGAGAATGTCACCCGCGTCTTTGACATGATGGGCGGCGCTGCCAAAATGATTGAGCCCAACTCCACCGTTGTGCTCAAGCCCAACGCGGGGCACGCGGCTCCCCCGGAGTTCGCCGTGTGCACCCACCCCGAGACCGTCCGCGCCGTCATCCGTGAGGTAAAAAAGGCCAACCCCAAGCGCATTGTCATCGCCGAGGCCGCCGCCGTGGGCTGCGACACCGACGAGTGCTATGAGGCCTGCGGCATCGCCGCCGTCGCCCGGGAGGAGGGCGTCGAGCTGGTGGACATCAAGAAGGACAAGGATCTCATCAATGTAGCCGTGCGGGGCTACCGCTCCAACATCAGCCACGTCAAGCTGCCCCGCCTGCTGCTGGAGGCCGAGCACATCATCAACCTGCCCATCCTCAAGGCCCACGCCAGCATGGTGTTCTCCGGCGCGCTGAAGAACATCAAGGGCGTGGTGCAGGATCAGGTCCATGTTCAGATGCACCAGCAGAACCTGACCATGGCCATGATGGACGTGTGGTGGGCCTGCCGCGCCGACATCAACATCATGGACGTGATGCACGCCGCCAGCGGCTACTCCCCCCACACCCCCGTGCCCATCGAGGTGGACTGCATCATGGGCTCCTATGACCCCGTGGCGCTGGACCGCATCGCCTGCGAGCTGGTGGGCATTGATCCCGACGGCGTGGACTACTTCCGCGTGGCCCAGGAGGCCGGCCTGGGCACCACCAACCGCGACGACATCGAGGTGGTGGGCGACAAGGTGGCCGACTGCTACAAGAAGATGTGGGTCCCCTACCTGGAGGACATCCGCAACCGCTGGCCCGAGTATGAGGTCCACTGTGAGGGCGCCTGCTCCAGCTGTCAGGCCCTGCTGACCCTCAACATGGAGACGCTGAAGGCCATCGGCGTCTATGATGACAACACCGACATGGTGGTGGTGGCCGGCGGCCGGAACACCCTGTCCCCCGATACCCCGGACGAGAAGATCCTGCTCCACGGCAACTGCGCCCGCAAGCACCTGAAGGAGCATCCCAACGCCTTCTTCCTCCAGGGGTGCCCCCCTGGAGAGGGCTCCCTCTACATGTCCGTGCTGCGCAAGGAGGCCATGACCGGCAAGCCCGAGCAGATGCACTGGATCCGCGAGCGGATGGAGATCGACGCCCCCGCTTGGCGCTCCTACGTGGAAAAAGAGGCGGAGAAGTTCTATGGATCAGACGATAAGTAAGGGCTTTGTCTTTCTGGAAAACGCCCCAGAGCTGATGCGCCTGCTGGAGGACATCTTCACCGACGACTTCATGCAGGAGTATACCCGCTTTGAGAGCTTTGAGGGCTTCCGGTATTCCAGCGCCGTGATGGTCAACTGGAAGGCGGATACCCTGATCTACGCCCCGCCGCTGCTGGACGCCTTTGTGAAAGAGAGCACCGACTTCGCCACCTGGGACGAGATGGTGCGCTCCGCCACCGGCCTGCGCTACCGCAGATAACGCCTGTCCGCGGCTTTTCAGCACAGCCTGCGAGACCCCTCCGGGCCTCTACCGGACGACCCTTCGGAATGCTGAACTAGAACGAGGCCGCCAGACGCTTGTCCCCACAACGCCTGGCGGCTCGCCATATCCCGGCTGGGGCGGAGCAACGCCCCGCCGGGACACCTGCCACCCCGGCAATAAGGAGATATGTCATTATGAAGGTTGCAGATATCAAGCGCGCCGCCTGCGTGGGCGGCGGCGTGATCGGCTCCAGCTGGGCCATCCAGTTCGCCATGCGCGGGCTGGCCGTGACCCTGTACGACATCAACGACGAACAGCTCAAAAGGAGCGAGGCCCAGATGCACAAGAGCCTGGACGCTCTGGAGCAATTTAACGCCATTACCCCGGAGCGCCGGGGGGAGATCGTGGCGGCCATCCGCCTGACCACCTCCATGGAGGAGGCCGTGGCGGACGCCCAGTTCATCCAGGAGAGCGGCCCGGAGCGCCTGGAGATCAAGCAGTCCATTCTGGCCCAGGTGGAAGCCTGCGCCGCGGCGGACGCCCTCTATGCCAGCTCCACCTCCGGCCTGCTCATCTCCGACATTGCCGCCAAGGCGGCCCACCCGGAGCGCTGCGTGGGGGCCCACCCCTACAATCCGCCCCACCTCATTCCCCTGGTGGAGCTGACCTCCGGCGACAAGACCGACCCCGCCCTGCTCCGGCTGGCCTACGACTTCTACCAGTCCATCGGCAAGGAGGCCGTCCTCCTGCGCCGGGAGTGCCCCGGCTTCATCGCCAACCGGCTCCAGCTGGCCCTCTACCGGGAGGTGCAGGATCTGGTGATGCGGGGGGTGTGCTCCGTGGAGGACGCGGACAAGGCCCTGGTCTACGGCCCCGGCCTGCGCTGGGCCATCTTCGGCCACAACATGATCATGCAGCTGGGCAACCCCGGCGGCCTGACCGGCATGGTGAATATGCTGGGCAACTCCGGCGACCGCTGGCTGGCCAACATGGCCTCCTGGACCCACCAGCCCGACAACTGGGCCGAGGTGGCCCAGCCCGGCGTGGACGAGGAGATGAAGCACTTCCCCGACCACATCGGCCACACCAACGAGGCGTGCGCGGCCTACCGCGACCAGATGCTCATTGAGCTGCTCAAGCTCCACAAGAAGCTGTAAAGGAGGAAACCGGGTGACCGCCAATACGACCGCATCCGTCCGGGCCTTCGCCGGCCGCCGCTGGCTGTGCCTGATCTCCGCCATGGTGATCTGCGTATGCGCCGGCTTCGGCTACGCCTGGAGCGTGCTCCAGACCCCCATCATCGCCCAGTTCGGCTGGGCCGACTCCGGGGTGGCCCTGGCCTACACCATCACGGTGGTGTGCTCCACCATGGCCCCCCTCCTCTTCGGCGGGCTGATCCGCCGCATGTCCAGCCGCCTTTGCGTGGCCGTGGGGGCCGTCCTCTTTGGCGCCGGCCTCTTCGCCGCCGGCCTGATGAGCCAGCTCTGGCAGCTCTACCTGTTCTACGGCGTGATTTCCGGCCTGGGGGTGGGCTTCATCTATCCCAGCATGATGGCCTATGTGGTGCGCCTCTTTCCCGACCGCTCCGGCATGGCCTCCGGCCTGGGCACCGCTGCCTACGGCTCCGGCGCCATCCTGTGGGCCCCCACCGCCGCCGTGCTGATGGAGAAGGTGGGCCTGGGCAGCGCCTTCCGGGTGCTGGGGGTGCTCTTCGCCGCGGTGATTCTGCTGGGCTCCCTGCTGCTGGCCGAGCCGCCGGAGGGCTTCCACGCCGCCATGGCCCCCGCCGCCAGCGGCGGGCAGGGGAGCGGCGCCGACCTGAACCGGGGACAGATGGTACGCACCGGGGCCTTCTACCGGATGGTGGCGGTGTTTACCTGCGGCCTGGTGGCCGGAGTGATCGTCATCAGCCAGGCCTCCCCCATCCTCCAGCAGACCCTGGGCTACGCCCCCGCCCGGGCCGCCCTCTTCGTCAGCGTGTTCTCCGCCTGCAACATGGCCGGCCGCTTCGTGTGGGGCAGCCTCTCCGACCGGCTGGGCCTGGTCAACACCGCCGGGGCGGTGTTCCTGCTGTGCATCCTGTCCATGGCCGCCCTGGCCGTGACGGGGGCGGAGGGGCTGGTGCTCCTCTTCATGGGGGTGGCAGCCTCCTGCTACGGCGGACTGGCCTCCCTCCTCACCCCCCTCACCGCCCGCATGTTCGGCCCCCGCTACATCACAGAGAACTACGGCGTCATGTACGTGGTGTTCGGCCTGGCCAGCCTCATCGGCCCCAGCCTGGCCACCACCTTCAAGACCGCGGGAGGCGGCAGCTACACCGGCGCCTATATGACCGCCGCGGTACTGGCCGTCATCGGCCTGGCGCTCTCCCGCTCCCTGAAAGCCCCGTCCCGCAAAGGAGAATGATATGGAACTGAGTAAAGTGAGAACGGCCGAGGAGATCATCGCCCAGTTCAAGGATGGGCAGATCATCGCCATCGGCGGACAGACCAACCAGTACATGCCCGACCGCCTGATCGACTGCGTGCTGGAGAGCGGCGCCAGGCACCTGACCATCTACTCCATCGACTCCAGCGACCCGGGCCACGGCGTCAGCCTGCTGGTGGAGGCCGGCCGGGTGGACGCCATGATCACCACCCACGTGGGCACCAACCCCCTGACCAACGCCAAAATCCAGTCCGGGGCGCTGAAGGCGGAGTTCAACCCCATGGGCACCTTCATCGAGCGCATCCGCTGCGGCGGCGCGGGGCTGGGCGGCGTGCTCACCAAAACCGGCCTGGGCACCGTGGTGGAGGAGGGCAAGCAGATCATTGAGGTCAATGGCGAGAGCTATCTGCTGGAGACCGCCCTCCGCGCCGACATCGCCCTCACCCGCTGCCGCCGGGCCGACCCCCTGGGCAACCTGGCCTACAGCGGCAGCAGCGGCCACGCCTCCCACCCGGTGATCGCCACCTGCGGCGCGCTGTCCATCGTGGAGTGCGACCACTTCTGCGACCTGGGGGAGCTCGGCCCCGACAAGATCAAGGTGCCCGGCATGTTCGTGGACATGATTCTGGCGTAAGGAGGCGGGACAATGGACAACAGAAACTTTATCGCCAAGCGGGCGGCCGCCTATTTCCGGCCCGGCGACGTGGTCAACCTGGGCATCGGCATCCCAAGCCTCTGCGGCAGCTACGCCGTGGACGGCGTACTCTTCCAGAGCGAGAACGGCTTCATCGGCATCGGCCCCACGGTGCAGGAGGGACTGATGAAAAACGAGCGCTTCGTCAATGCGGGCGGAGTGCCCTTCGTCCCCGTGCCGGGGAGCAGCGCCTTCGATGTGGCCATGTCCTTCAACGTCATCCGCTGCGGACGTCTCGCCGCCACGGTGCTGGGCGGACTCCAGGTGTCGGCACAGGGGGATCTGGCTAACTGGGCCACCCCCGGCCGGGCCTTCGGCATGGGGGGCGCCATGGATCTGTGCAACGGCGCCCGGAAGGTCATTGTGGCCATGGAGCTGGTGGCCAAGGACGGCTCCCCTAAGGTGGTCAGCCGGTGCACCCTGCCCCTCACCGCTGTAAAGTGCGTCAACCACATCGTCACCGACCGCTGCGTCATCGACGTGACGGAGGAGGGGCTGGTCCTCTCCGAGATCCGGAAGGGCCACACCGTGGAGGAGATCCAGGCCGCGGTGGAGCCCGTGCTCCTGGTGTCCCCCGACTTGAAGGAAATGGAGGAAGATTGATATGGCAAAACCGCTGAGCAAGACGGTCGTGGTGGCCTATGGCCGCTCCGCCGTGGCCAAGTCTGGCAAGAAGGGCGCCCTGCGCAATCTGCACCCCATCGACATGGGCGGGCTGGTGCTCAAGGGCGTGATGGAGAAAATCCCCAAGTTGGACCCCGCCCTGGTGGAGGATGTGATTCTGGGCTGCGCCATCCCGGAGGCCAAGCAGGGCCTCAACCCCGCCCGGCTGGTGGCCGCCCGGGCCGGCCTGCCCTACACCGCCTGCGGCCTTACCGTGGACCGCTTCTGTTCATCCTCTCTCCAGGCCGTGGCCCTGGCCGCCTGGCAGATCGAGGCCGGACAGGCCGACTGCATCGTGGCCGGAGGTATCGAGTCCATGACCGCCCTGCCCATGACCCTGGACCGCAGCGGCGACATGGACCCCTGGCTGCTGGAGCACGACCCCGCCCAGTACATCTCCAATGGCGAGACCGCCGAGAACGTGGCGGAGAAGTACAACGTCACCCGGGAGGAGATGGACCGCCTGGCTCTGGAGAGCCACCGAAAGGCGGCCGCCGCCCAGGACGCGGGGTATTTTGACGAGCAGATCATCCCCCTGCCCGGCGCAGACGCCGAGGGCAACGAGATCGTCTTTCACAAGGACCAGGGTATCCGCCGTGACACCACCCTGGAAAAGATGGCGTCCATGAAGCCCTGCTTCCGGGAGAACGGCCGGGTCACCGCCGCCACCTCCTCCCAGACCAGCGACGGCGCGGCTTTCCTGGTGCTGATGAGCCGGGACAAGGCCGCCGAGATGGGCATCCGGCCCCTGGCCTCTTTCCTGGGCTTCTGTGTGGGCGGCCTGGACCCGGCCTACATGGGCCTGGGCCCCATCTACGCCGCGCCCAAGGTGCTGGAGTACACCGGCCTGACCATGGACGACATGGACGTGATTGAGCTCAACGAGGCCTTCGCCGCCCAGGTCAGCCCCTGCATCAAGGAGCTGGGCATGGATCCCGCCAGGGTCAACCCCAACGGCGGCGCCATGGCCCTGGGCCACCCCCTGGGTGCTACCGGCGCGGTGCTGAGCTGCAAGGCCATCTCGGAGCTGCGCCGCACCGGCGGCAAGTATGCTATGGTTACCATGTGTATCGCCGGCGGCATGGGCGCGGCAGGGATCTTCAAGGCGGATTAATACCCGCGGGGCAGGGAGACTGCCGCCGCGTACAAACGATTATGGGAGGTAATTTATATGGGTAAGCCCTTAGCTGATTATGTCAAGCTCCCCGAGCTGGAGGAGTACAAGGAGTGGTTCAAGGACTTCGCGGATCTGTACCGGGAGGACGGCATCCTTCAGGTGACCTGGAAGACCCTGGACGGTCCCATGCACCACAGCGGCATGTCCCACCGTGCCATCAGCCAACTGGTCCGCGTGCTGAGCCTGGACTACAAGAACGAGATCATCATCTTCACCCACATCGGCGACCACTGGATGACCGAGTCCGACCCCAACGGCTGGGAGACTTACTCCGAGCTGCCCACCCAGCGGTTCCAGCACCAGTATTTTGACGACACCAACCTCATCAAGAACATGGTGTTCGACCTGGACGTGCCCACCATCGGCGCCATCCCCGGCTCCGGCTTCCACTGGGACTCCGCCATGCTCAGCGACATCACCATCTGCTCCGAGGATACCTGGATGGAGGTGCCCCACGCCCACGGCGGCCTGGTGCCCGGCGACGGCATGGGCCTGATGGCCCAGCACTACTTCGGCACCAAGCGGGGCAACTACTACATGATGACCGCCCGCCAGTGGACCGCCCAGCAGATGCTGGACTGGGGCATGGTCAGCGAGGTGTTACCCAAGGATCAGGTCATGGCCCGCGCCTGGGAGATCGCCCGCATGTGGAAGACGATGCCCTATGAGAACCGCACCATCATGTCCAACCTGGCCAAGCGGCCGCTGAAGAAGCTGCTGGTGGAGGATCTGAAGCTGCACACGGTCAGTGAGCAGTACGGCTCCCTGCTGCGCATCGCCGCCGGTGACATGGGCGACCGCAATGCCGCACAGCAGGATGAGAAGTACATCAGCCAGACCAACGACTGGCGCTACACCTTCCCCCACATGCAGCAGGCACCCACCCGTGAGAGCTGGGCCGCCTTCCGCACCGAGCCCATCGAGTGGTTCAAGAAGGTGGAGGCCGGCGAGGCGGTCAACCCCTGCGACCCCACCCGCCCCGTGAAGCCCTACCGCCCCGATGGCGAGTAAGGCACTGTATGGAATCAGGAGGTAGTTACCATGGGAAAACCAATGGCGGATTACGTCAAGCTGCCCGAGTTTGACGAGTACAAGGAGTGGTTCAGGGACTTCGCCGACCTCAAGCGGGAAGACGGCATCGTGCAGGTGACCTGGAAGACCCTGGACGGCCCCATGCACCACAGCGGCATGTCCCACCGGGCCATGAGCCAGCTCACCCGCTGGCTGAGCCTGGACTTTAAAAACGAGATCATCATCTACACCCACATCGGCGACAACTGGATGATCGAGTCCGACGCCAACGGCTGGGAGACCTACTCCGAGCTGCCCACCCAGCGGTTCCAGCACCAGTATTTCGATGACACCAACCTCATCAAGAACATGGTGTTTGACCTGGATGTGCCCACCATCGGCGCCATCCCCGGCCCCGGCTTCCACTGGGATTCCGCCATGCTGTGCGACATTACCCTGTGCTCCGAGGACACCAAGATGGAGGTGCCCCACGCTCAGGGGGGGCTGGTGCCCGGCGACGGTATGGGCCTGATGTGCCAGCACTACTTCGGCACCAAGCGGGGCAACTACTACATGATGACCTCCCGCCAGTTCACCGCCCGGCAGATGCTGGAGTGGGGCATGGTCAACGAGGTGCTGCCCAAGGGCAAGGTGCTGGAGCGGGCCTGGGAGATCGCCCGCATGTGGAAGACCATGCCCTACGAGAACCGCACCATCATGTCCAACCTGGCCAAGCGGCCGCTGAAGAAGCTGCTGGTGGAGGATCTGAAGCTGCACACCGTCAGCGAGCAGTACGGCTCCCTGCTGCGGGTGGCCGCCGGGGATCTGGGTGACGAGAATTCAGCCCAGCAGGACGAGAAGTACATCAGCCGCGTGGGCGACTGGCGCTACGCCACCCGAGACATGGAGGAGCCCCAGACCGCCGAATCCTGGCGCACCATGCCCCAGAAGGCGGCCGAGTGGTGGAAAAAGGTAAACGCAGGTGAAATTGAGAACCCGTTTATTTTCGAGCACAGCAACGAGCCGGAGGACTACGAGTTTTAATTCCAAAGCGCGGAAGAAGGGGCGGCCGGTACGTCCCTTCTTCCTGTGCATTGCTTATAAAGGAGTGTCACAGCTATGGCAAAGACCATCATCACCGCCGCGCTGACCGGCGCGGTCACCCCCGCGGGCTACAAGATCCCCGAGACGCCCCAGCAGATCGCCGACGAGGCCTATGACGCCTGGAAGCTGGGCGCCGCTGTGGTCCATCTGCACATGCGCGCCGACGACGGCCTGGGCGCCATGGACAAGGAGAAGTTCCGCGAGACCATCAAGCTCATCCGCAGCCACAAGGACTGCGACGTGATCATCAACTGCACCTCCTCCGGCGCCTCCCCGGAGCACCCCGCCACCGACGACGAGCGCATGGCCCACCACAGGGAGCTGTCCGGCATCGAGATGGGCTCCTACGACGCGGGCTCCTTCAACTGGATGCCCGGCGGCGTGTTCGTCAACTCCCCCCAGTTCCTCGAGAAGCTGGGCGATCTTTACATGGAGAAGGGCATCAAGCCGGAGCTGGAGATCTTTGACGCTGGCATGCTGGGCGTGGCCAGCTACTTCGTGAAGAAGGGCCACCTGTCCACCCCCTGCCACTACCAGTTCTGCCTGGGCGTGCTGGGCGGCATGCCCGCCACGGTGGAGAACCTGCTCTACCTGGTGCAGCACATCCCCGCCGGTTCCACCTGGTCGGCCTTCGGCGTGGGCAAGGGCCACCTGCCCATCCTGTTCGCCTCCCTGGCCCTGGGCGGCCACATCCGCGTGGGCATGGAGGACAACGTGGTGTATGAGGTGAAGGAGAACGGCGAGAAGGTCATGGCCACCAACCACATGCTGGTGGAGCGGGCCGTCAACGCCGTCAAGGCCTTCGGCAATACCCCCGCCACCCCCGACGAGGCCCGCCGGATGCTGGGCATCCCCGCCTTCGACGGCGGCCGGGTGCGCGCCGCCCTGGGCATTGACTAACTGAATTTCCTGGCCCCAGCGGCGGCAGGAGCGGACGCTCCTGCCGCCGCTTTGTTTTCCACACATTTCAGGCAGACGGGGGAAAACCCGCGCATAGAGTAGGTGGAAAGGGGGCATGGAAGGATGGAACATGCGCTGCGGGTGGCGGCCTACTGCCGGGTATCCACGGACAAGGAGGATCAGCTTCACTCCCTGGCCGCCCAGCAGGCCTACTTTGAGGGGTACATCGCCCGGCACGACTGGCGCTGCGCGGGCATTTTCGCCGACGAGGGCCTGTCAGGCACCACCCTCCGCCGGCCCAGATTCGCCGAGCTGCTCCGGCTGGCCCGGTCGGGGGCGGTGGATCTGATTCTCACCAAGGAGGTGTCCCGCTTCGCCCGCAACACGGTGGACGCCCTCCAGGTGACCCGGCGGCTGAGGGAACAGGGGGTGGGGGTAATTTTCCTCAGCGACGGCATTGACACCCGGGACAACGACGGGGAGTTCCGCCTTACCATCATGGCCAGCGTGGCCCAGGAGGAGAGCCGTAAGATCTCCGAGCGCACCCGCTGGGGGCAGCTCCAGGCCATGCGGCGGGGGGTGGCCTTCGGCAACGACACGGTGTACGGCTATGCGCTGCGGGGCGGGGCGCTCACCATCCGGCCGGAACAGGCGGAGGTGGTGCGGGAGGTGTACCGCAAGTGTCTGGAGGAGGGTAAAGGGGCCCACACCATTGCCCGGGAGCTCACCGAGGCGGGGGTGGCCCCGCCCCTCCGGGCGGACGGGGCGTGGTCGGCCGCCATGATACTGCGGCTGCTCCACAACGAGAAGTATTGCGGCGACCTGCTCCAGAAAAAGTACCGCACCGTGGACCATCTGACCCACCGGAAGGTGGTCAACCGCGGGGCGGAGGAGCAGTTCCGCCTGGAAAACCACCACCCGGCCATTGTCAGCCGGGCCCAGTTTGCCGCCGTCCAGGCCGAGCTGGCCCGGCGCGCGGGGTTGGCGGGGGAGAGGAGCCGCTTTTCCGCCCGCTACTGGTATTCCGGCAAGCTGGTGTGTGGGGCGTGCGGCGGGCGCCTCACCGCCAAGCGCACCCGGCGTCCCGATGGGCGGGAGTACCTGCGCTTCGTTTGCCGGGGACGGGGAACGGGATGCGCCATGAGGGCGGTACCGGGAGACGTGCTGACCGCCTGTGTCCGCCACGTGCTGGGCGAGGTGGGACTGCCTCTGGGGGCGATGGCTGCGGAGGTACTGGCGTCGGCCCGGCCGGCGGGGGCGGAGTGCGGGGCGGCGGCTCTGCGGCAGGCCCTCCGCCGTCAGGAGGCCCGCCGGGCTAGGGCACTGGACGCCTTTCTGGACGGGACCCTCAGCCGGGAAGAGCTGGCGGCGCTCACTGCCCGGAGCGAGGCGGAGCGGTCCCGGCTGGCCCGGCGGCTGGCCGACCTGGAAATGGCGGGGGCGGAACGGCCGGAGCGCCGCGCCGCCCTGCTGGACTGGCTGGCGGGAGAGCTGGCCGGGGGCGAGGCGGTGCTGGACGCGGCGGTAAAGCGGGTCACGGTCCAGGCCGACGCCCTGCTGGTTGAGCTGGAGGAGCTGCCCCTGTGCTTCCGTGTCCGGGCGCAGGCCGGCGGGCGGGGGGCGGCGCGGCGGGTTGAGGTGACCGAGTGTACCCCCCTCCCGCGCTGAACAGCGGTGTCCTTTCGGAAAGGCGGTGCCCACCGCAGAGGGGGCCATCCAGCTGGCTATGGAGGAGCTGCCCATTACCCTCCACGGCGCCCGGGTTCTGGTGATCGGCTACGGCCGTCTGGGCCGGGTGCTGGCCGACCGGCTGGCGGGCCTGAAGGCCAGGGTCAGCGTGGCGGCCCGCCGGTATGCCGACCTGGCCTGGGCAGAGAACTGCGGCTACGGCGTGGAGCACACCGGGCAGTTGGAGGGCTGGCTGTGCGGCTATGATCTGGTGGTCAATACCGTCCCTGTCCGCGTTCTGCGGGAGGCGGAGCTGGCAGATCTGAAGCCGGGCTGCCTGGTCATTGACCTGGCCTCCAAGCCTGGAGGGGTAGACTTCGACGCGGCGGCCCGGCTGGGGGTCAAGGCCTTCTGGGCCCTGTCTCTGCCCGGCAAGGTGGCACCGGTCACAGCGGGCAAGAGCATCAAGACAACCATCTATAACATCCTCACCGAATTAGGAGTGTGAACATGGAACATAGGAAGATTGGATTCGCCTTCTGCGGCTCCTTCTGTACGTACAGCCAGGCCATGGAGGTGCTGGAGCGGGTACAGTCCAGGTACGGCGACGTACTCCCCATCGTCTCGGAGGCCGGCGCCGCCACTGATACCCGCTTCGGGGCGGCCCACGACTTTATGCGGGAGATGGAGCGCATCTGCGGCCGGAGGGTGGTGGACAGCATCGCCAAGGCCGAGCCCATTGGGCCCAGGCATCTGCTGGATGTGCTGGTCATCTGTCCCTGCACGGGCAACACCCTGGCCAAGCTGGCAAACGGCGTCACGGACACCACGGTTACCATGGCGGCCAAGGCTCACCTGCGCAACGGGGGGCCGGTGGTGCTCTGCCCTGCCACCAACGACGGTCTGGCGGCCTCGGCCAGGAATATCGGCGTACTGCTGGACAAGAAAAACGTCTATTTCGTCCCCTTCCGGCAGGACGATCCCGCCAAGAAGCCCACCTCCCTGGTGGCCGACTTTTCCCTGGTCCCAGCCGCTATCGACGCGGCGCTGGAGGGCCGCCAGCTCCAGCCCGTGCTGCTTGGACCGCAGGAGGCGGATTAAAAAACACACCGCCCCCGGCGTAGCCGGGGGCGGTGTGTTTTTGTGATTGTTTACAGGGTTTTGGCAAAATCCATGGGGATATAGGTGAAGCCGTCCCGCACATAGCAGTAGTGGGTCAGCTCAATGGTTTCACCAGTGCCGGTGACACATTCATAGCTCTCAGGGGTAAAGGTATAGGTGACATCGCCCTTGGCGATGGTGGTGGAACCGTCGGCCTTGTTCCAGGTGACGGTGTAGCCGCGGCTCTCGGCCACCTGGCGCAGGGGAACGTCGGAGAGGAAGGTGGTGGGTGTCTTGCTGGAGGACAGACCTGTGTTGTGCATCATGGTGGTCAGCAGCTTGGCGTACAGGTTATCCGCCAGAAGCATCTCCCGCTCCGCCATATCAATGCCGAGCTGGGTTACATAGGCGTCGCCTGCGGCGCGGCTCTCGGAGTACTTGGCCAGCATGGCGGGGGCGGCATCCAGCATCTCCTGGTACATCAGCTCCTCCTGGAGCTTCCAGAAGTCCTTTACACCCTGGCTATACAGGGAGCGGTTCTGTTCAGCAATGGTGCAGATGCTCTTGAACTTCCAGAAGGCGCCGTCGGGGTTGTAGGTGTCGCCGTCCAGATGATAGGCCGGGGCGGTGTCGGTAATGCCGGAGAAGAAGGGAATGAACACGGAGTGCTCCGTGTTGCCCAGGGCCAGCCAGTCGATGGAGGAGCACTCCGCGGGCCAGTCGGGGAAGGTCTGGAGGATATGGATCTGGGAGGAGCGCTCGGTGCCGATGACGCGGTTCTCCTCATTGCCGGGCAGGGTCACGTCCAGGGGAGTGCCCTCGTACCGGTTGCGGTAGATATCCATGACGGTCAGAACGCTGACCTTCTCGTCGGGGGAGTAGAACAGAGGATAGAATTCATCGGAGTCGTACTCGCCCGCCAGGGAGGGGGCCAGGATGGTCATGCCGGCCCAGTTGCGCATGTTGTTGTAGTCCTCGCGGGTGTTGTTGGTCACCGATTTGGCCAGGTGGTACAGCTCGCCCTCCTTGACGGCCAGGCCCAGCTTGTCGATGGTGTCGAACAGACCGTCAGAGTAGATGTAGCCGTCCTCGGGAGTGGCCTTGGGGTCCACCAGCCCGATCATGTTGTGGTTGCCGAACACGGCCACCTTGTCGTCGGGCATCTTCATGGCGCAGTACTGGTGCCCGCCGTAGATCTCCACGATCCAGGCCTCGTTCTGGTCGGTGATCATGACGGTGTTGCCCTCTTCGGAGCCGTACTCGTCCACATAGCCCAGCAGCACATCCACGGCCTCCCGGGCGGTGGTGGAGACGGCGGCTACCGAGGCGGCCAGAATGGCCTCACGCAGGCCGGGCTCCACAAAGGGATCCTCGGCCTCCCAGGCCTCGCAGGTGGAGGTGGAGACGGTGGCGGTGATGCTCACACCGTACTCATTGGTGCAGGAACCGGGGTACATGCCGTCGTCGCCCCGGGTGTAGTCGGGGACATAGGTGTACTTATAGGTGGTGGCGGGCAGGGGGATCTGGAACCCGGTGGCGGTATCGGTGATGAAGCGGCCGGGCACATTTTCCACCCGGGGCTGTACCTGAAACATTTTGTTGTAGTCGCCCTGGCCCTGATCCTCGCTGCGTGCAATGAGATAGGTCCCCTGGTCGCTGACATCCTTGCCTACGTACACGCCGGTACACGCCAGAGCGCTGGTGCTGAGGAGCATCGCGCCCGCCAGTGTGACGGATAAGACGCGAAGGGATTTTTTCATGTTTGATTACCTCACCTTTTTTTGAATTCAGCCGGCCGCGGCTTGGGACAGGTCCATGAGCCCCCCTTCTGCAAGAAAGCGTGCAGATTTTAATATGGGAAATGCTGTATCTACATTTTTGCACAATATAGACAAAATGTCAAGGAGAATCATTGGGCGATTTTACGGCTGTATGTGTGGAAAAGGAGAAAGATCAACTGCAAATAGCCAGGAGGGACAGCGGATTTTAGCAGAAGTATAGAGAGCGTATGGTACGGTTTTTCTGGGATCAACAAAAAAGCTGCGCCCCCATGGGGGCGCAGCTTTGGGACTCAGAAGCGGCTGATCTGCGCGGCGTCCATCCGCTCCAAAATGGCGGCGGCCAGCCGGGCGGCGTTCTCCACGTCGCTGTGGGCGGCGATGCCGTAGTGGGTATGGATGTAACGCACAGGGATGCCGATGACGATGACGGGCACGCCCTGGTTGGACAGATGGATGGGCGCGCCGTTGGTAGAGCCGCCGGTGCGCACGCTCTCCTGCACGGGGATGCCCAGCTCCTCCGCCAGATCCAGGGCATAGCGCTGGAAGCGGGGGTTGGTGATCATGCGGGCGTCGATGTGGCGCAGCATGGGCCCCTTGTGGATGGCGGTCTGTATCATATAGGGTTCGGCCACGGTGTCGTCGGCGGGGCAGCCTTCAAAGACGATGGCCAGGTCGGGTTTCACAGTGTTGGCGGTGACAGTGGCGCCGCGGGTCCCCATCTCCTCCTGGACGGCGAACGCGCCGGTCACGTCCACATTCAGCGTCTTGTCCCGCAGATTGTCCAGGGTGCGCAGAATGGAGGCGCAGCCCAGGCGGCAGTCAAAGGCCTTGCCGATCATCAGATCGTGTTTCTCCTGGTACTCGAAGGTCACGTCGGGCACCACCGGGGCGGCCATGCGCACACGGAAGTCCCGCAGTACCTCCTCCCGGGAGGAGGCGCCGATGTCGATGCTCATGTCCTCTACAGCGGGCTGGGCCTTGCGCTCGGCCTCGCTCATAAAGTGGGGGGGCTTGCTGGCGGTGACGCCGGGGATATAGTCTCCGTCGGCCGTCTGAACCCAAACCCGGTGGGCGGGGATGTTGGAGGGAACCCAGCCGCCCAAGGTGGTGAAGCGCAGGGTGCCGTTGGGCTTGACGGCCTGCACCATGAAGGCCACCTCGTCAGTGTGGGCGTCCAGTTGAACCATGGGCCGTCCGCCCTGGTTCCCGCTGCGGGAGAGGTAGAGGTTGCGCAGGCTGTCCTCCCGGAAGGAGCCCAGCCCCTCGCCGTAGCGGCGCAGAACCGCGAGAACCTCGTCCTCAAAGCCGGGCGCGCCCTTGGCGTTGGAGAGGGCGGCGCACAGTTCCAGTGATTGCTTTTTATCCATTCGTGTCTATCCCCACATTCTAACCAATTAAAATTCGGTGCCGCAGGCCTTGGCGATGTCCACCTTCTTGAACTCCTCCATAAAGTCCACGATGTAGTCGGCGGTGGTCTGGAGCATCTTCCGGCCCCACTCCTCGGTGGCGGTCTCGGGGTGGTCGGGACCAATCCATCCGTTGTGGGTGACGGAGGGGGTCAGGCGGGGAATGTTGACGGTGACGCCCTTGTATTCAATGGAGGTGAAGCCGGTGGCCTTCAGGGTATCGGATACGTCGTGGAGCTTCATGGGGCCGGCCACCTCGCTCTGATCCACCAGGGAGGGGTCAATACCCAGGATGGCCGCCGTCTCTTCGCCGCCGCCGTGGCCGCCCTTCCAGGCCGGGTCCATGTCCCAGGCCATGAGCCACCAGTTCAGTTCAGCCAGGATACCGCCCCTGCGCTGGATGTCATAGCCCACCCGGTCGATGGACTTGATGTTTCCGCCGTGGCCATTGAGGATGACGAAGCGGCGGGCGCCGTGCTGGAACAGGCTGTCGCACACCCGGCCGAGCACCTGATAGAGCAGCTCGGTGCCCAGGTTGATGGTGCCGGGATAGTCGCACAGGCTCTCAGTGGCGCCGTAGGGGATGGTGGGGCAGATGAGCACGTCGCTCTTCTGCTCGATCTTGTCCAGAAGGAAGTCGGGGATGAGGGTGTCGGTGCCCAGGGGCATGTGGCGGCCATGGCACTCGATGGAGCCGATGCCGATGAGGACGGTATCGTGGCCGCGGAAGTATTCCTCAGCCTTGGGCCAGGTCAGGTTGGATAAACGCATGGTACTACCTCCTTGTATTGTGCGGAGCGCAGTCCGGTCGGGCTGGCTTCAGAGTGGATAGTGGCAGGCGCACAGGTGGCCGGGGGCGATCTCCTTTAACTCGGGGACTTCGCTGCGGCACTTGTCCGTGCAGTAGGGGCAGCGGGGGTGGAATTTGCAGCCGGTGGGGGTGTGGATGGGGCTGGGGGGTTCACCCTCGATGGCGTAGTCCCGCTGGCGGTTCAGGGGATCCAGCTTGGGGGCCGCCTTGGTCAGCACCTGGGTATAGGGGTGGGCGGGGTGCTGGAAGATGGCCTCGGTGGGGCCCACCTCCACGTTGCTGCCCAGGTACATCACCATCACCCGGTGGGTGATGTGGCGCACCACCCGCAAATCGTGGGAGATGAACAGCACCGTCAGCTCCAGATCCCGCTGGAGCTGGGCAAGCAGATTGATGATCTGGGCCTGGATGGATACGTCCAGGGCGGATACAGGCTCGTCCGCCACAATAAAGGCGGGGTTGAGGGAGAGGGCCCGGGCAATGCCGATGCGCTGGCGCTGGCCGCCGGAGAACTCACCGGGAAAGCGCTCGGCGATGTCCATGGTCAGTCCGCTCATGGTGAGGAGCTGCTCCACCCGGGCGGGAAGCTCCTCGGCCGGCACCACCTTGTGTACCCGCAGCATCTCGGCGATGGTGTCATATACCGACATACGGGGGTTGAGGGAGGAGTAGGGGTCCTGGAAGATCATCTGCATCTGGGGGCGGAGCCTGCGGAGCGCATCGCCCTTCATGTGGGAGATGTCCGTGCCGTTGAGGCGGATGGTGCCGCTGGTGGGCTCATACAGCCGGAGAATGGTGCGGGCCAGGGTGGACTTGCCGCAGCCCGACTCGCCCACCAGACCCAGGTTTTCCCCCTTGAAGAGCTGGAAGGACACGTCGTTGACGGCCTTGAGGTAGCGCTTTTCCTTCCGCTGGAGCACATCGCCGGCCGTCCGCTTCAGCGGAAACCATTTGCACAGGTGTTCCACCTCCAGCAGCAGGGGACGGGAATCAGCCATGGGGGGTGTCCTCCTTTCGTCCGGCGCCGTCCGGCACCTCGATCAGGCCCTGGAAGGACGCGGTCACGTCCAGGCGGTGACAGCGGGCCAGGTGGCCCGGCTCCACCTCGGTGAGCGCGGGCCGCTCCCTGCGGCAGAGGTCGCAGGCGTATTTGCACCGTGGGGAGAAGGGGCAGCCCTCCGGCAGGTGGGCCAGGTTGGGGGGCGAACCCTTGATGGCCTCCAGCGTGGTGCCGGCGGTCTCCTCGTTGGGCAGGGAGCCCATCAGGCCGTAGGTATAGGGGTGGCGGGGGCGGCTGAAGAGCGTGACCGTGTCGGTCATCTCCACGATCTGGCCGGCATACATGACGGCCACCCGGTCGCACATCTGGGCGATGACGCCCAGATCATGGGTCACCAGGATGATGCTCATACCCAGTTCCTGCTTGAGCTGGTTGAGCAGCTTCATGATCTGATCCTGGATGGTTACGTCCAGCGCGGTGGTGGGCTCGTCGGCCAGCAGCAGCTTGGGCCGGGCGCCCAGGGCGATGGCAATCATGGCGCGCTGGCGCATGCCGCCGGAGAACTGGTGGGGATACTCATCCAGACGGGTCTCGGGGGAGGGGATGCCCACCAGCTTGAGCAGTTCAATGGCCCGCCGGCGCTTCTCCTCCTTGGACAGCTTCTCCCCCTCAAAGGCCTCGTACATCTGGCTGCGGATGCGCAGCACCGGATTGAGGGCGGTCATGGGCTCCTGAAAGATCATGGAGATCTCCTTGCCCCGGATTTTTTGTAGCTCCCGCTGGCTCATTTTGGCGATGTCCGCCCCCTTGTAGCGGATTTCGCCGCCGGTGATCCGGCCGGGCTGCTTCAGCAGGCCCAGGATGGAGCGGAGGGTCTGGCTCTTGCCGCAGCCCGACTCGCCCACCAGGCCGAAGGTCTCCCCCTGGAAGACCTGGAAGGAGACGCCGTCCACGGCGCGGACGGTCTCCCGCTTGCTGGGGAAGGCCACGTGGAGATCACTGACTTCAAGTAGTTTTTCCATGCCGGGCTCACCGTCCTTTCGTGCGCAGGAAGTCGGTCAGGCCGTCCCCCAGCAGGGAGAAGCCGACGCCGCTGACGGCCAGGAACAGGCCGGGGAACAGGGTGGGCCACCAGGCGAAGGTGATGAAGTTTCGGCCCTCGTTGAGGATGGAGCCCCACTCCGGTGTGGGGGGTGAAACACCCAGGCCCAGAAAGCTCATGGACGCGCCCGTGAGCATGCACATGACCACGTCGGAGGCGGCGAAGACCACCGCCGAGCTGATGACGTTGGGCAGCAGGTGGCGGAACAGAATCCGGGCGTCGGAGAAGCCGGCCACCCGCGCGGCCTGGATGAACTCAGAGTCCTTGAGCACCAGCACCTCGCTGCGCACCAGCTTGGCGTAGCTCATCCACCCCACCAGCCACAGTGCGATGAACAGGTTGATCAGTCCCTGGCCCAGGATGGCCATGATGGTGATGACCAGGATGGTGAAGGGGAAGGCCATCATGATATCGGTGATGCGCATGAGCAGGCTGTCCAGGAAGCCGCCGTAGTAGCCGGCCAGCAGTCCGATCATGCCGCCCACCAGAAAGGGAATCACCACGCCCAGCACGCCGATGAGCAGATCGATGCGGGTACCCCAGATGACGCGGGAGAAGATGTCGCGACCGTAGAAGTCCGTACCGAACCAGTGGGCCGCACTGGGGGCCTGGTTGGACACGGTGACGTCGGTGGCGATGGGATCGTAGGGGGCGATGAACTGGGGGAACAGGGCCATGAGGATGACCACCAGCACAATCAGCAGGCCGATCACGAAAGAGGGCTTGGCCAGCCACGCCGGCATGGAGCGCTTCTGCTCCAGCGGACTGACGCCGTGATAACGTTTCATTCGTACACCCCTTTCTACAGATTGACCCGGGGATCCAGGAAGGAATAGAGGATATCGGTGATCAGATTGATGACCAGCACCAGCACCGCAAAGAGCAGCACCACATACTGCACCACCGCATAGTCCCGGCCGAAGATGGCGTCGCTGGCCAGCTTGCCGATGCCGGGTACGGAGAACACCGTCTCGATGATGACCGAGCCGCCCAACATGGCCGCCATGCGCATGCTCAGAAGGGTGACGGTGGAGATCATGGCGTTGCGCATCACATGGCGGGTGCGCACCTCGCCGCTGGTGATGCCCTTGCTGCGGGCAAAGTCCACATAATCCATGCGGGTGATGTCCACCACCGAGTTGCGGGTGTTGCGCAGCAGCAGGGCGGAGGTCATGAGGGACTGGGTGACGGCGGGCAGGATCAGGCAGCGGAACTGTCCCAGAAGGGTGTCCGACCAGCCGCCGGCCGGCAGCCATTTCAGCTTCAGGGCAAAGACGATCATCAGCAGCAGGCCCACCCAGAAGGAGGGCATGGAGATGGCCACCAGGGAGGTGGTGCGCACCACCTGGTCGCCCAGGCGGTCCTTGTGGACGCCGGCAAAATAGCCCAGGGGCAGGCTGATGACCAGAGAGATCACCGTGCTCATCAGGGTCAGCGCCAGGGTCACCGGAAAGCGGGAGGCCAGAAGCTCGGACACCGGCATCTGGTAGGTGAAGGAGTTGCCGAAGTCCAGAGTGAAAATCTGCTTCAAGAACAGGAGGTACTGGGTGAGCAGGGGCTCATTCAGGCCCAGCTTCTCCGTCAGGGCGGCCACAGCCTCCTCTGTGGCCTTCTCGCCCAGAATCAGGCGGGCTGGCTCACCGGGGATGAAGCGGATGATGGAAAACACCAGGATGGTGACCACAAACAGAACCGGAATCATCTGAAGGATCCGTTTGAGGATGTAGTTGAGTCGATTCAAGAAGTTACACCTGCCTCTGTCAGTTCGTGGGACCGCGCGTCCCGTTCCCGGGGAACTGCGGAACGCCTTGTCCACGGGGAAGCCGCACCTTCCCCATGGACAGAGCGTCCCGCAAAAAGAGCCGGGGGATGGAGCCGTATGCTCCACCCCCCGCGGCTGGGGCCCCGCCGTCCGGGCGAACGGGAGGGCGCGGCTCAGTTGGCCTTGGTCCAGTACATGGCCTGGTACACGTAGAAGGGGTTGACCTGCAGGCCGTCTACCTTGGCGGAGCGGGCGAAGGCGAAGTCATTCCGGTACAGGGGGATGACGTTGGCGTTGTCATACACCTGCTGCTGAATGTCGCGGTACATCTCCACGCGCTTATCGTGGTCCATCTCCGTCTGGGCGGCCATGTAGAGGGCGTCCAGCTCCTCGTCGTTCAGGCCGGTGTAGAAGCACTGGGCCTGATCGTAGTCCACGGTCCAGCCCACCACGCCGGAGGGATCCTGGTAGTCGTCCACCCACTGGAGAATGGTGGCCTGGTGGCTCTGAGAGCTGTACTTGTCGGTCAGGGTGGCGGACTCCAGAAGCTCGATGTTGCAGGAGAAGCCGGCCTGGTCCACCTCGGACTTGATGAGGGTGGCAATCTGCTCATAGAAGGTGGAGCCGGTGCGGATGGACAGGGTAAACTCCACGGGCTCGGTGTAGCCGGCATCGGCCAGCATCTGCTTGGCGGTGTCGGGAGCGTACTCGGTCACCTGCAGATCGGTGTTGCACCAGTCGCCCTGGGTCTCGGAGACAATGGCGGCCACAGGGGTGCCGTACTCGCCGGCGATGGCGCTGGCCAGCTCGGACTTGTTCAGCGCGTAATACAGGGCCTGGCGCACCTTGACATCGTCAAAGGGAGGCTTCGTGGTGTTGACGGTCAGATAGTAGATCTGGGTGGAGGGGAAGATGTCCAGCGCCAGGGCCTCGTTGCTCTCCACGCCCTGGGCGAGAGAGAAGGGGAAGGTGGGGGCCACGTCGATCTGGCCGGACTGGAGCTGCATCAGGCGGGTGTTGTCGTCGGCGATCAGGACGTACTTGATCTCCTTGGTCTTGGGCATGCCCTCCACGCGGTAGTAGGGGTTGGCCTCCAGAGTCAGGCTGCTGCCCTGGGTCCAGTCCTTCAGCATGTAGGGGCCGGTGCCGACCGGGTTCTTCAGGTACTCCTCGTCGCTCATGCTCTCGGCATAGGACTGGTCGCCCAGCACCATGTTGAAGCAGCCCAGCTCGGCCAGAAAGGCGGCGTTGGGTTCGGTGAGGGTGATGACCACCTGCTCGTCGGTGGCCTCCACGGTGTCGATGGCCTCGGCGATATAGCGGTAGTTGGAGGTTTCGTAGTCGCGGGCGCGGTAGAAGGACCAGACCCAGTCGCTGGGCTCCACATCCTCGCCGTTGGAGAACTTGACGCCCTGCACCAGATTGAAGGTATAGGTCAGGCCGTCGTCGCTGATGGTCCAGTCGGTGGCCAGGACGGGCTCGATAGAGCCGTCGTCGCCGGTGCGGACCAGGCCCTCGAAAATCTGCTGGGACACCTGAACCTCGGCAGGGCCCATACCGGGGGCATTGGGCTCAATGTACTTGGGCTCGGCGGTAATGCCGACCACGATCTGGTCGGCGTAGGATGTCGGCTCTGCGGTGGTGCCGGGGGTAGGGGACGCGGTGCCGGTGGCGTCCCCATTTCCGCTGCCGCCAGAGCAGGCGGCCAGGCCCAGGCCCATCACCGCGGCAAGAGACAGGGCCGTCAGTTTCCGTGCGGTAGGATTCATGCATACTCCTCCTTACTAATGTTTTCTACTACAGCGTTTACTGTAGTAAGATAAACTAAATTATAGCAAATGCTTTTGTCAATTGCAACTGTTTTTCGCGACGGATCGCCAGGCAAATTGATAGAAAAATCCCCTCTTTCCATAAAAAGAGGGGATTTTGTGCAGGATTAAATTCATATTGAAGTGTTTGGGTCGGAAAAACAACTGTCAAACTTTCGGTGCAGTGTGTCACGGCAGGTCTTCTCCTCCTGGGTGGGAGCGCCACTGGTAAAGGTATAGAGCATAGCCAGGGTGTCCACCAGGCCGACCATGGAGGTAAAGGAGTTGGTCATACCCATCAGCTCCACATGGCAGAGCAGGGTAGTCTGGGCGCAGCGGGCCACGGGGGAATCGGGCCGGTCCGTAAGGGCTGCCACGGGCATGCCGATGGAAGCGCAGTAGCGGGTCAGGGCGATGGTGTCGTTGCCGTACGGGGGCACGGTGATGGCAATCAGCAGCCCATCCTGGGGCGGCTGGGCGGAGAGCCGCCGGAACATATCCTGCCGGGCCTGCAGATCCAGGATGCAGCAGTCCAGCTCCAGTGAGAGCAGCCGGTGCTCCAGGTATCCGGCGGGAAAACGGCTGAAGTCATGGGCGGCGATGAAAATACGCCTGGCCCGGCGCAGGGCTTGGGTGAAGGCCAGCAGCAGCTCCACGGAGTTGCCGTCCAGGGTGCTCTGGAGGGCCTCCCGCTCGGCGCGGCAGACCCGCTGGTACAGATCCTGGGCACTGCCGCTGCCCGCCACCGCCAGCTTCAGCCGGTCTCCGGCGTTGACGCGCACGATCAGGTAGTCCTGAAGCGCCTTCTTGAGGTCCATATAGCTGCCAAGTCCCAGGCCGCGGCAGAAGTTCAGGACCGTGACCTCCGTGGTCCCGACCTGCTGGGCAAAGCTTCTGAGGGAGAGAAAGCAGCACTGCTCCGGGTAATTCAGGATAAAGTCGGAGATACGCTGCCTGGGGCGGCTGAAGGAGCCGTAATTGGCCCTGATTTGCTCCAAAATATCCATGGTGGTCCTTTCCGTGTGCAAAGATTCGGTTTGCCTGCTAGTGTACCATAGCCGGAGGAGAGCGTGCAAGCACTTTTGCACCGCAGGCAGACGCGGGGCGGCCCACTCATAGGCCGCCCCGTGTTCCACTTTTACCAAAAGCCGGACGCGGCATTACAGCAGAATCACCCCGGCGTCGCGGCAGCCCTGGATGGTCTGTTCATCCCAGACACTGGCCTGCACCTCGCCGATGTGGGCCTTGAGCCCCGCCCGGCCGTGGCCGGGCGGGGACCCCACAGATTTTATCTGCGCGGGGCGAATGAATCGCCCCGGCATCAAGGTTTTGCAGAGCAAAACGCTTGGACGCGCCCAAAGGCGCGGGCCTGGGCAAGGCCCAATCGGCGTCAGAGCAGAACCACCCCGGCGTCGCGGCAGGCCTGGATGGTCTGTTCATCCCAGACACTGGCCTGCACCTCGCCGATGTGGGCCTTGAGCCCCGCCCGGCCGTGGCCGGGCGGGGACCCCGCAGATTTTATCTGCGCGGGGCGAATGAATCGCCCCGGCATCAAGGTTTTGCAGAGCAAAACGCTTGGACGCGCCCAAAGGCGCGGGCCTGGGCAAGGCCCAATCGGCGTCAGAGCAGAATCACCCCGGCGTCGCGGCAGGCCTGGATGGTCTGTTCATCCCAGACACTGGCCTGCACCTCGCCGATGTGGGCCTTGCCCAGCAGGAGCATGCACAGGCGGGACTGGCCAATGCCGCCGCCGATGGTGAGGGGCAGCTTGCCCTCCAGCAGCAGCTTGTGGAAGGGAAGCTCCCGCCGTGCCTCGCACCCGGCGAGGGTGAGCTGACGGTCCAGGGCGGCGGCGTCCACCCGGATGCCCATGGAGGACAGCTCAAAAGCCCGCTCCAGCACTGGGTTCCACACCAGGATATCCCCGTTGAGGGTCCAGTCGTCGTAGTCGGGGGCCCGGCCGTCGTGTGGGCGGCCCGACTTGAGCGCGCCGCCGATGCCCATCAGGAAGGTGACGGGATGCTCTTTCACCCAGGCATCCTCCCGCTCCTTGGGGGAGCGGTCGGGCCAGAGCTCCTCCAGCTCCTGGGTGGTGACGAAGGAGACCTCCGTCCCCAGCGGAGGAAGAGCGGTGAGTTGGGGAAAGACCGAGCGCAGGGTGTGCTGGGTCTCTGCCATGGCAGAGACAATGGTGCGCACGGTTTGCCGGAGATAGTCGGCGTTCCGGTCCCGGGGGGCAATGATCTTCTCCCAGTCCCACTGATCCACATAGACGGAGTGCAGGTTGTCCAGCTCCTCGTCCCGGCGGATGGCGTTCATATCGGTGTAGAGGCCCTCACCCACGGAGAACTGGTAGCGGTAGAGGGCCATCCGCTTCCACTTGGCCAGGGAGTGGACCACCTGTGCGTCCCGCCCGGCGTCGGGAATGTCGAAGGAGACGGCCCGCTCCACGCCGTTGAGATCGTCGTTCAGGCCGGTGGAGGCCTCCACAAACAGGGGGGCGGAGACCCGGCGCAGGTGCAGCGCGCCGCCCAGCGTATCCTCAAACAGGCGCTTGAGCAGGCCAATGGCCTTTTGAGTGTCATAGAGGTTCAGACAGGGGGCGTACCCCTGTGGAATGACCGTTTGCAGCATAAAAAGGCTCCCTTTCCACGCAGTTGCGCAATACTGTACCACATTATACAGGAAAAGCGCTCCGGGGGCAAGGGAGGAAACGGGGGAAAGAAGCAATAAATATTTCTTATAGAAAAATAAATAAGTATCATTTTACCTGATGGAAATTTTACGGTATGATAGGGGAACCCATCAGAAAGAGAGGAAGTATGACATGAAGCACTGGAACGAGAGAGGGACCGGGCTGCTGCTGTGCCTGTGCATCGCCATTCCCTGCTGGATGCTGGGCCGGGCGCTCCCGGTCATCGGCGGGCCGGTGTTCGCCATCCTGGCGGGCATGGCTATCGCCCTGCTTGTCCGGGATAAGGGCCGGGCTCAGGCGGGCATCGCCTACACATCAAAAACAATCCTGCAATATGCCGTGATCCTGCTTGGCTTCGGACTGAATCTGTCGGAGGTCGCCAAGGTGGGCGTTCAGTCCCTGCCCATCATCCTGTCCACCATCACCACCTCCCTGGTGGTGTCCTTCCTTCTGCACAGGCTGCTGCATATCCCCTCCAACATCTCTACCCTGGTGGGAGTGGGCTCATCCGTCTGCGGCGGCTCCGCCATCGCGGCCACCGCCCCGGTCATCGGCGCGGACGACGAGGAGATCGCCCAGTCCATCTCGGTCATCTTCCTGTTCAATGTGGCGGCCGCCCTCCTGTTCCCCACCCTGGGCGGCCTGCTGGGTCTAGGAAACGAGGGCTTCGGACTCTTTGCCGGCACGGCGGTGAATGATACCTCCTCCGTCACGGCCGCTGCCGCGGCCTGGGACGGAATGCACCCCGGGGCCAACACCCTGGACACCGCCACCATTGTCAAGCTCACCCGCACTCTGGCCATCATCCCCATCACCCTGGCGCTGGCTCTCCGGCGCACCGCCCGGGCCAGGCGGGCAGGCGGCGCGGGGGAGGGAAGCTTCTCTCTCCGGCGGGTGTTCCCCTTCTTTCTGCTGTTCTTCATGCTGGCCTCCCTGATTACTACGGGGGCGTCCCTGGCAGGAGTGGACGCAGCGGCCTTTGCTCCTTTTAAGGAGCTGTCCAAGTTCTTCATCATCATGGCCATGGCGGCCATTGGGCTCAATACCGATCTGATCAAACTCGTCAGAACCGGCGGCAGACCCATTCTGATGGGCTTGTGCTGCTGGGCGGCCATCACGGCAGTGAGCCTAGGCATGCAGTACGCGCTGGGCCTCTGGTAAAGAAAACGCGCACCCGAATGGCTTCGGGTGCGCGTATTCAGCGGTGCTCCAGCCACAGCTTTTTTCGGGCGCGGAGCACGAAGCAGATGAGCCGAACGACCCAGTCCCCCACCATGGCCAGCCACACGCCGATGGCGCCCAGGCCGAAGTGGAGGCCCAGCAGATAGCTGCCCCCCACCCGCACCACAAGCATGGAGGTGATGGAAATGACCATGGGCACCCTCACGTCACCGGCGGCCCGCAGGGCGTTGGGCATGGTGAAGGCCAGGGGCCAAAACAGCATTGCGCAGCCGTTGTGGATGAAGATGAGCACCGCGGCGTACCACTGGGTCTCCGGCGTCAGGCTGTAGAGGCGCAGGATGAGGGGCAGACCCAGCAGCAGCGCAGCGTTGAGCCCCCAGGTACACAGGTAGGTGAGCTTGACCAGCCGCTTGGTGTAGGAGCGCACCTGATCCCAGTTTCCGGCCCCCACGCACTGGCCCACCACGGTGATGAGAGCAAGGCCCAGGGCCTGGCCGGGAATGACGCCGAAATTGTCGATGTTGTTAGCCACGGCGTTGGCGGCGGTCTGGGCCGTGCCGAAGGTGGAGATCAGGCTCACCAGCAGCACCCGGCCCAGTTGAAAGAAGCTGTTTTCCAGGCCGTTGGGCACGCCGATGCGGAGAATCTGGGCCATGACCGCCGGCTCGAATCGGAAGCGGAGCAGGCCGGACACCCGCACGGGGTTGCGCCGGCCGTGGAGCAGGGCCAGCATGAGTCCGGCGGCCGCGATGCGGGACAGCAGGGAGGAGAGGGCTACGCCCGCCACACCCTGGTGGAACACGAACACAAAGACAGCGTTGCCCGCAATGTTCTGCCCGTTCATGTAGGCGGAGACGCACATGGAGGCCTTGGAGTTGCCCATGGCCCGCAGCAGGGCGGCGCAGCCGTTGTAGACGGCGATGAAGGGGTAGGAGATGGCGGAGATGACAAAGTAGGTGACGGCCCCCTCCATCACCTCCGGCTCCACTTGGCCGAACAGCAGGCCCAGCAGCCCTGCCTTGCAGAAAAGCACCAGAACCATGATCCCCAGGGCAGCGGCGGTGACGATATACAGAAGTTGGTTGGCTGCCCGGTTGGCCCGCTCCAGGTTTTGGGCGCCGATGGACTGGGCGCACACCACCGCGCCCCCGGTGGCCAGGGCGGCAAAGATGTTGATGATCAGGACGTTGATGAGATCCACCAGCGCCACGCTGGAGACTGCGGCCTCTCCGGCGGAGGAGACCATCATGATGTCCGCCATACCCACCATGACGGCCAGAAACTGTTCGATAATTAAGGGCAGAATAAGCCTGAGCAGGGCCTGCTTGCTGAACACGGGACAATCCTCTTTTCTCTTTGTGGCTGTGTTCCAGTATAGCTGATCCAACCCGGGCGGGACAAGAGGCAAAACACACGGAATCCCTTGCCATTTTTGCCGGATAGGGGTATAATTTGGCCCAGGAAATGCGACAAAACCAACCGAGGAGGAGACCATGGAAAAGATTCAGATGACTACCCCGCTGGTGGAGATGGACGGGGACGAGATGACCCGCGTGCTGTGGCAGCAGATCAAGGACGAGCTGCTCCTGCCCTACATCGACCTGAAAACCGAGTATTACGACCTGGGCCTGCCCGAGCGGGAGCGGACGAAGGACCAGGTGACCGTGGACTCCGCCGAGGCCACCAAGAGGTACGGCGTGGCGGTCAAGTGCGCCACCATCACCCCCAACGCCCAGCGGGTGGAGGAGTACCGGCTCTCCCAGATGTGGAAGTCTCCCAACGGCACCATCCGCGCCATCCTGGACGGCACCGTGTTCCGCGCCCCTATCATGGTCAGGGGCATCTCCCCGGTGGTCAAGACCTGGAAGCATCCCATCACCATCGCACGCCACGCCTACGGCGACGTTTATAGGTGCACCGAGTACCGGGTGCCCGGCCCCGGCAGGGCCGAGCTGGTGTTCACCGGCGCGGACGGGAAGGAGGAATTCCGCCAGACCGTCTACGACTTTGAGTGCTCCGGCGTGCTCCAGGGGCAGTACAACAAGGACAGCTCCATCGCCTCCTTCGCCCGTTCCTGCTTCCAGTACGCCATTGACACCAAACAGGACCTGTGGTTCGCCACCAAGGACACCATCTCCAAGCAGTACGACCACACCTTCAAGGACATCTTCCAGGCCATCTTCGACGCCGAGTATAAGGCCGCCTTCGATGCCTTGGGCATCGAGTACTTTTATACGCTCATCGACGACGCGGTGGCGCGGGTGATCCGCTCCCAGGGCGGCTTCATCTGGGCCTGCAAGAACTACGACGGCGACGTGATGAGCGACATGGTTTCCACCGCCTTCGGCTCCCTGGCCATGATGACCTCTGTGCTGGTGAGCCCCGACGGCAAATATGAGTATGAGGCCGCCCACGGCACCGTCACCCGCCACTACTACAAGTATTTGAAGGGGGAGGAGACCTCCACCAACCCGGTGGCCACCCTCTTTGCCTGGACCGGCGCCCTGCGCAAGCGGGGAGAGCTGGACGGCATTGACGCTCTGGGGCAGTTTGCCGACAAGCTGGAGGCGGCTGCCATCGCCACCATCGAGGGGGGCACCATGACAAAGGATCTGGTGGGCCTGTGGGATGGGGAGATCCCCGCCAGGGGTGTCACCTCCCTGGAGTTCATCCGGGCCATCCGGACCGAGCTGGAGAAAATGCTGTAATTCAAATCGCGGGAGCGTTCCCGAAACCGTCTTCCCTCGTACGAGGGAGGACGGTTTTTTGAAATAAAGAAAAATACATTGACTAAAATAAATTTCAGTGATATAATCTGCACAGAATCAAAAATAGAGGAGGACGATTTCTTATGAACATTATCCAGACAAAAGGGGCGCCCGCCGCCATTGGACCCTATTCCCAGGGGATTTCCACCGGAAAGCTTCTGTTTACCTCCGGCCAGCTTCCGGTGAATCCCGCCGACGGGGCCATGCCCGAAGGCATCGCCGCCCAGGCAGAGTGGAGCTGCAAAAATGTGGGCGCTATTCTGGAGGCTGCTGGCTCCGGTTTTGAAAAGGTGGTCAAGACCACCTGCTTTCTGGCCGACATTGCCGACTTTGCCGCTTTCAACGAGGTATATGCCAGGTATTTTACCTCCAAGCCTGCCCGCTCCTGTGTGGCGGTGAAGGATCTGCCCAAGGGAGCCCTGTGTGAGATTGAGGCGGTTGCCGAACTGGACTGACAGCCGCTTATATATGATTGGGGACCGGAATTTGCCGTAAAGCAGAAGAGAAAGGAGTATGGAATATGAGCGTCCAGGATAAGATCAGCAAAAAGTTCCGGGGAATTCAGGGGGGACTGTTTGAAAAAGTCTCCAAAGCCGATGTGGGAACGGCATTGAACGACCTCATTGCCAACGGCGCGGCTCTGATGTGCTGGGCCGACCCCTTCTATCCCGACCCGGCGATCCCGGAGCACGTGAAAAGGGCTACTCTGGCGGGGCTGGAGGACGGGACATCCGCCCATTACACCATGCCCATCGGCAACATGGAGCTGAAAATGGAACTGGCGAAAAAGCTCAAGGCATTCAACCGCCTGGATGTGGACCCGGAGCGCAACATAATTATTACGCCCGGTTCAGATGCCGGCCTGATGTTTGCAATGATGCCCTTCATTGACCCAGGCGATGAGGTCATGGTGCCCGACCCCAGCTATCCAAACAACTTCCTGAACGCCAGAATCCTCGGCGGTGTAACGGTGCCGGTCCCCCTGCGGGAGGAGAACGGATACCAACTGGAGATCGAGGAGTTCGAAAAACGCCTGACGCCAAACACCAAAATGATTGTCCTTACCAACCCCAACAACCCCACCACTACCGTTATGCGCAGAGAGAGTCTGGAGAAGCTGGCCCAATTTGCAGTTAAGAACGACCTGATTGTGGTGTGCGACCAAGCGTTTGAGGACTCGGTGTACGACGGGGTGGAGTTTGTCACCCTTGCGTCCCTGCCAGGCATGTGGGAACGCACCGTCACGGTATGCTCCATCTCCAAGGGAATGGCGCTCAGCGGCTACCGGGTGGCTTACATCGTGGCGGACGACCACATCATGGATGTGTACTATGGCAGCGCCGTAAGCGTGATCGGAGCCACCAACACCGCCTCTCAACTGGGAGCCATTGCTGCGTTGAAGGATGCCTCTTTCCTGGAGGAGTACAACCGCATCTTTGACCGCCGCCGCAAAATCGTTTATGAGATCTTCAACTCCATTCCCGGTGTGTCCATGGCCATGCCGGAGAGCACCTTCCTCTGCTGGGTGAATGTGTCCCGGCTCGGCACCGCCGATGAGGTCAACGCCTACATCATCAAGGAGGCCAACGTGGTGGTGAACGCCGGCACCCCGTACGGCGCACAAGGGGAGGGACACCTGCGGATTGTATTCGGAGCCTTCCGGGAGGAAGCGCAGATGGTGGCGGCGCTGGAGCGTGTCAAAGCCGCACTCATGAAGCTGGGGAAGGAGAAGGGGGTTTCCTGAGCAATGGAAGAGAGAAAGAGATATCCGGTTGAGTTCCGGGGCGGACAGTGGTGGTCCGTTGTACCCATGCTTATTTTCCTGGTATTCTGTGTGGTCTATTTTGTGGGCTTCAAGGTCTTTGATATGAACGCCCTGGCGGTGGGCGGCTTCCTGGGGCTGCTGATAGGCGCGCTGTTTTGCAAAACCTATGGTGCCTACTGGGATGCGGTGCTGCGTGGAATCGGAAGCTCCACCTCCGTAAGTATTGTGGTGATCCTGCTGGTCATTGGTATGTTTACCAAGCTGATGGCCATCAGCGGGGTATCCCAGGGCTTTGTCTGGATGGCACACATGGTCGGTATGCCGGGCAGCATCTTTACGGCCTTTACATTCCTGGCCGCCTGTCTGATTACCACGGCTACCGGCTCCTCCATCGGGACCCTGACCACGGTGTTTCCCATCCTGTATCCGGCGGGAATCCTGCTGGGCAGCCACCCCGCAATCCTGGCGGGCGCGATCCTCTCCGGTGCAATTTTCGGCGATAACCTGGCCCCCATCTCTGATGTGACCATTGCATCCACAACCAACCAACGGTTCCGAACCAAGGAGGGTTATGCCGATATCGCCGGCACGGTGGGTTACCGACTGAAATACGCCCTGATCGCCGGCGGCATCGCGTTGGTACTCTTCGCCGTATTCGGCGGCGGTAGCGGCGCAGTCATGGAAGGGGCGGATGAGATCCTTCAGGCCAACATGGATCCCAAGGGCCTCATCATGCTCATCCCAGTGGCCGTCCTCCTGTTTGTGTCGATCCGCACCCGCGATATCTTCAAGGCCGTCACGGCGGGCCTCGTCTCGGGCATTGCCGTGGGCCTGCTCTCCGGCACCTTCGGTCCCTCTGACATCCTGGGGGTGGAGAACGGCGCGGCCACCGGCTTTATCTATAACGGCTTTACCGGCATGATCGGTATCTGCCTGTTCTGCATGGCCCTGTTCGGCGCCATGGGCGTACTCAACGAGAGCGGCACGATGGAGCGCATGATTCAAGGCATCTGCAACAGCCGGTTTGCACGCACGGCCCGCGGGGCTGAGCTGCTCATTGGGCTGGGCTCCATGCTTACCACCCTGTTGGTAGGAGGTGTGACCAGCGCCTCGGTACTTACCTTCGGCTCCGTGGCTGATGAGCTGGGCGCCAGACACCAGATTCACCCCTACCGGCGCGCCAATTTCCTGACAGGCTACGCCAACACCTTCCCCGCAATTCTCCCTTTTATCAGCGCCTTCATCTTCATCTCGGCCTCGTCCATTGAGCCGCTGCTGGAGGAGTACTCCTATCTGCCTGCGGTGACCCCGCTGCAGATTTTCAGTGGGGCGTTCTATCCCATGGTCCTCTTTGTTGTGCTGACCGTATCGATCCTGACCGGGTGGGACCGGATTTATGAGGGCCCGGACGGCGCGATTCTCCACAAAAAGCCCTGATTATAAAAAAGGCTGGAACCAAACCGGTTCCAGCCTTTTTCAGCCGTGATTGAGATTGCGTACATGCATATAAACCGTGTTCTTGGAGATACCCATGAGGCCAGCGACCTTGACGACCGCATCTTTCAGGTTGAAGATTCCCCTCTGGTAAAGGATACTGACAATCTCTTTGTTTTTGTTGGCGTTTGAAATGGCGCTGTCGTTCTGAACCTTTTGGCTGGCTTCGGTCACCGCCTGGACAATCAGTTCATCCACATTCTCTACATAGCTCTCCTCCACGGGAGAATCCGGAGTCTGTGCGGCGGGCGGAGTCATATTCTGCAGAAATTGAAACACCGAGGTGTTCATGTAAAAGTTGATGCACAGCAGGCCGATAGCCATGCGGCTATGATTGCGAATTACAATGGTGGCCGATTTAAGGGGGTCGCCTTTCTGGTTTCGGTTAAAGTAAGTGATGCAGTTTGTGTCGGGCCGTTCCTCGATTTTTGCCAGCATGGACAGAGCCAGGTCTGTGATGGGGAAGCCCTCGCGTCGGCCAGTATAGTGACCGTTTATAATTTTGATTACGGAATGGTCCAAATCGTGAAGGCTGTGCAATACGATCTCGTATCCATCCCCAAGGTAAGCAGCCAGACCATCCAGCACCGATTTATAAGAGTCCAGAATTCTAAAATCAGTCTCGGTAAACATTACATTGCGCTCTTTCACCGTGTATCCCTACCTGTTTCGTGGATTAAATCAGTTTTCAGTATACCATAGGAATGGAAAAATTTCCACAGGGAATCCGATGAATCAGAAGACCTGTCGAAACAGAACACGGTTTGAGAGCAAAGAAACATCCCGCTCAGGGGTTTCGAGTCCGTATGCTCTGTGCTGTGCTAACCACCGGAGAACTTTGCTGTACTTTTTTGTATGGTTTTTTCTGGTTGTGGATATGCTTACGGTATCCATAAAACAGGAGGGATTTTTATGTCCGCTGATTTTGCACAAAGTGAAACCAGACTCAATCTCATGCGGGCCTTTGCCGGCGAGAGTCAGGCCCGCAACCGCTACACCTTCGCAGCCGGACTGGCCCGGAGGAAGAACCTGTATGTACTGGAGAGCGTGTTCACCTTCACTGCGGACCAGGAACGGGCCCACGCCAAGGTGTTCTACAACCTGCTGGAGCAGGTGTCCGGTCAGAACCTTCAGGTGGACGGCACCTACCCCGTAGAGCTGTTTCCCGACATTCTGGATCACCTTCGCTCGGCCCAGCACAATGAGTACCAGGAGTGGGACCACGACTACGCGGGCTTTTCCAGAACCGCCCAGGAGGAGGGGTTCCCGGAGATTGCCCACATTTTCTCCATGATTGCCGGAATTGAAAAGACCCACGGCGACCGTTTCGGCAAGTTTGCTGAGCTGCTGGAGCAGGACAAGCTGTTTGTGTCCGATGTTCAGGTCAAGTGGATGTGCCTCAACTGCGGCCAAATCATCGACGCCACCATGGCTCCCGCCGTGTGCCCCGTCTGCAAGCATCCACAGGGCTACTTTATCCGCTGGGAGATGGCGCCCTTTGAATAACTGCAAACCCCATACCCAGGCCCTCACCGCCCGTAGAAGACGGTGGGGGCCTGGGTATGTCCATGAAGAAATGAGGATGGTAGGAGAAGGAAACCTGCCGGTTCTCAATATGGCTTTGTAGAATTTATACTAGACTTATAGGTTTTTATTGACACGAGAGAAGTAGGTTGCTATGATTTAGACAGTTCCTGCCATGGAGTGTGTGTGGCGGAGAGAGATACAGAGGAGGTTGTTTCATGTTCAAACGCTTTACCAATGGCTGCGTACAGGTTGTGAACCGGTGGCTTCCGGATCCATTCCTGTTCGCCATCATCCTGACCATCGTGGTCTTTATCGCTGCCATGATCGGTACGCAGCAGGGTCCCCTGGAATTGGTGTGGTCCTGGGGGGGCCAGGGCGAAGTCAAGGATGGCTTCTGGAGCCTGCTGTCCTTCGCCATGCAGATGGCCCTGGTGCTGGTGCTGGGCTCCGCCATGGCCTCCGCCAAGGCGTGCAAGAAGGCGCTGGCAGCGATTGCCACCTTGGCTCACGACAAAAAGAGCGCAATCCTGGTTACCACCTTCGTGTCCACCATCTGCTGCTGGCTCAACTGGGGCTTTGGCCTGATTGCCGGCGCCCTGCTGGCCAAGGCTGTGGCCCGCCGGGTACGGGATGTGGATTATCCCCTGCTGATTGCCTCCGCCTATTCCGGCTTTGTGATCTGGCACGCCGGCCTGTCGGGGTCCATCCCTCTGCAAATTGGCGGCACGGGCTCCGAGGTGCTTGGAGTTGTATACCAGGCCCCGGTTACTGCCACTATATTTCACCCGATGAACCTGGTCATGGTACTTGTCATCCTGGTGCTCATGCCCTTCGTCAACTATGCCATGCATCCGGATACCGACCATACCATTGCGGTGGATCCAGCCTTACTGGTGGACGAGGCGGAGAAGACTTATACCATGAATACCCCGGCGGAGAAAATTGAGCACAATAAGGTCCTGTGGTTTATCACTCTTGTGCTGGGCTTTGCGTACATCGTGTATTACTTTGTGCAGAAGGGGTTCAACCTGGATCTGAACATCGTCAATATGATTTTTCTGTTCCTGGGTATTTTGCTCCACGGTGATCTGCGCAGGTATGTGGATGCCATCGCCGATGCCGCCTCCGGAGCGGCAGGCATTCTGCTCCAGTTCCCCTTCTATGCCGGCATCATGGGACTGATGGTGGCGCAGAACGATGCAGGGGTGTCCCTGGCCGGAATTATCGCCAACTTCTTCACCCAAATCTCCGATAATGTCACCTTCCCGGTGCTGACATTCCTTTCCGCCGGCATCATCAATTTCTTTGTCCCCTCCGGCGGCGGGCAGTGGGCGGTGCAGGCCCCCATTGTTATGCCTGCGGCTACTGAGATGGGCATCGAGTACGGCCGGGCCGCCATGGCCATTGCCTGGGGCGACCAGTGGACCAACATGATCCAGCCATTCTGGGCCTTGCCCGCCCTGGGGATTGCCGGATTGTCTGCCCGCAATATCATGGGCTATCTGGTCATCATTACGATCTTTACTGGCCTGGTCGCCTGCGGCGGATTCCTGCTCTGGGGACTCCTGTTTTAGGTATTAAACTTCATGTGAACAGGGGGCACCACGAAACTGTGCAAAGGTTTAGGCACATGAAGTTTTTGCGCAAATAGAAACGCGGCCGCCCCATCTGGGGCGGCCGCGTCTGCGCTTACGGTTAGAACATGCTGATCCCTCTGGCCAGCACGGCGAAGAGGGGCAGGGTGAGGATGGAGAGCAGAGTTGACAGGGTGATGGACTCCGCCGCAGGGGCGGTATCCCGGCCGAACTGCTGAGCAAAGAGGCTGGTCGTACCGGCCACAGGCGTGGCGGACAATAGCACCAGGGCGCAGTAGAGGCCGGAGGAGGAGCGGAGGGGGAGCAGCAGCAGCAGGGCAGTCAGGGTGGGGAACAGGGCCAGGCGCAGGAAGGAAACCAGGTAGCTCCTGGGTTGGCGAAAGGTGCTGGGCAGGTCGGCTTCGGCGAGCTGGGTACCGATGACCACCATGGCCAGGGGGGTGTTCAGGTCGCTCAGGAAGGAGAGGGCCGCTCCCACGGGGGAAGGAAAGCGCAGGCCGCTGAGAAAGCAAAGCAGCCCGAGCCCGATGCCGACAACACCTGGGTTGAGCACCGCCCTGCGCAGGGAGAAGGCCGCCCGGCCTCCCATGATCAGCACGTCCAGCGTCCAACTGGTCAGGTTGAAGGCCAGCAGGGCCAGCGCGCCGTAGACCAGCGCCTCCTCCCCGAGGATGGACTGGACCAGGGGGAGCCCCATGAAGCCGATGTTGCCGTAGACCGCAGCAAAACGCAGGGTGTCCCGGGCATCCGCCGGCTGCCGCCGGAAGAACAGCAGGGAGACGGCGAAGAAGAGCAGATAGCAGGCCAGCGCCGCCGCAGAGCCGACCGCAACCTCCTGCGTCAAGGCGGGGGTCCGCTCCACCAGAAAGCAGTCCACCATCACACAGGGACAGACGATGTAGAGCAGCAGGTACGACATCTGGCTGCGGCCCGCCTCAGTCATCTTTCCCGCCCGGCCCAGCACAAAACCCACCGCCATCATCAAAAACAAAGTGGCCACCTGTCCGGTGACCGTCAGCAGATTGGACAGCATCTCCATTCCCCCCGGATGAAAGTTCCTGTTCTTATTAAACCACAGCCTGGGGAAAAAGGGAATGCACTTTTCTCCTCCCGGCGCTTGCGGCCTGCCCCAGGGTAGATTATAATAAGGCCAATGGAAACAGAGAGAAGGGGTCAAACGATGGAGATTTTAGTGATTGACGGCCAGGGCGGCCGGATCGGGCAGCAGCTCATCAAGGCGATTCTGGCCCGATATCCCCAGGTGGAGGTGACCGCCATCGGAACCAACAGCCTGGCCACCTCCGCCATGCTCAAGGGCGGCGCGTCTCAGGGGGCCACGGGAGAGAACGCCCTGCTGGTGGCCTGCCGCCGGGCGGATGTGATTTTGGGCCCCCTGGGCATCGTCATCGCCGACGCCCTGATGGGGGAGATCTCCCCGGCCATGGCGGTAGCGGTGGGGCAGGCCCGGGCCCGGCGGATCCTCATCCCCCTGAACCAGTGTGACAATCTGGTGGCTGGAGTGGCGGAGCTGCCCGTGGCCCGGCTGCTGGAGAGCGCGGTGGGGGAACTGGGCAAGCTGCTGCCGCCCGCCGGCGGAGCGGAATAGCGCGAAACCCGGCGGATGCGTCAGCATCCGCCGGGTTTTTCTGCCAGCTTGGCCAGGGTATCCAGTCGGGCCTGCTCCCGCAGGGCCGCCAGGGGCGGGAAGGGGGCGGTCTCGGGAATGCCATAGGTCTGGTTGAGCTCGTACTCCAGGGGCAGCCAGGTGTCCAGGGGGGCCTCGTTGTGCTGCACCACCACCTCCAGCTTGTCCAGAGCCTTGTAGACCCGGGCTTCCGGCGTGGCCAGGGCGTCCATCTCGGCAAAGAGGGCGGTCAGCTCCCCCCGCAGCCCGTCGGGCAGGGGGGAGAGCAGCTCTGCGATGGCCTGGCGCTCGGTTTCCTCGTTGGCGTCGGTCTTCTGGAAGGAGGGGATGTCTCCGGTGACCGCCTCCCCAACGTCGTGGATGAGGCACATGCGCAGCACCTTGTCCATATCCACCTCCGGCAGCGCGTCCCGCAGCAGCAGGGCCAGCATGGCCAGCCGCCAGGAGTGCTCTGCCACCGACTCGTGCCGCCCGGAGGAGGTCCAGGAGTGGCGGGTGTTGCACTTGAGCTTCTCCAGCCTGGCCAGGAAGGCCAGAAATTCCTTGGGTTCCATCCTTACATCTCCTTTTCCAGCTTGAAGCGCCACCACAGGGAGTAGAACTGAATGAACAGATAGACCGCCACCATCACCAGGGTGAGGGCCAGATCCGCCTCCATGAGGACGGAGAAGAGGAGCATGGCCCCGAAGGCGAAGGTCATCACGTCGTACCCCTTGGCTTTTGCGGCATTGCCGATGGCCACGTTGCGCTCGTCCCGCTCCGCAATCTCGTTCTGTTTCTGGAGCTCCGGGTGCTTCTTCATGGCCTGAACGGCCAGCAGCTCCCCTGTACCGCCGCCGAACAGGCCGCAGCCCACCCCCAGGCATAGAAAGGGGACCGCCCGCCAGGGGGTGGTATCCAGGCCGGGCAGCAGCTTCAGCAGCAGCCAGGCCCCGGCCAGCAGGAGCAGCCCCGCCAGAAAGAGCATCCAGCCCTGCCGTCTCCGTTTGGTCATTGCGCATCCTCCTCATACAAAAAGATCTCCTCGATGCTCTGCCCGAAGCAGCGGGCGATTTTAAAGGCCAGCAGGATCGAGGGGTTGTACCGGCCTTTCTCCAGGGAGCTGATGGTCTGCCGGGAGACCTCCAGAATGGCGGCCAGCTCCTCCTGGGTGATCCCCCGCTCCCTGCGCAGTTCCTCCAGCCGGTTCTTCAAGCGTGCACCTCCTTTGGAAAGCTGACTTTACATCTATGTTATAGCACAGCAGAGTCTGTATGTCAAGTGCACTTTCCATAAAAGGGTGAAAAAAGCGCCGCCCATTGGGCGGCGCTCAGTCTGTCGAAAAACCTTCCCCGAAGGAAAGCCTCGCAGAGCTCCTGCGGCCGCAGCCGCAGGAATCGAATGAAAATCCGTCATTTCCGAGGACATGCGCCTTGGAATCAGCCGGCCTTGCGCAGCGGGGTAGGAGCCCAGTCGGCGTCCAGCCAGAAGGGGGTCTCCCGGCGGAAGCGGGTGAGCAGGGGCACCAGCCCTACCAGCTCGGCGGCGGCACACAGCTTGTCCATGGTACTTACCACCGCCGATTCCAGGCAGCGGTACACCTTGGTGGGGGTATAGGGAAACATGTGGGAGCGGATGATGTCCTCCTCCCGCCAGGTGAGGGAGAAGCGGGCCCTGGCGTTGCGCAGGGCCACCTCCGGGTGCTGGGAGCCGTGGCGGATACCCGGATGGGAGGCGGCGTCCCTCCAGTTGTAGAGGTAGAAATCGTGGAGCAGGCCGCCACGGGCGGCGGCCCGGGCGTCCAGTCCCAGCCAGTCGCACACCCGCCAACTGGCGTAGCTCACCAGCACGCTGTGGTGGTAGCAGCTCACCCCGGCCCGGTGCTGGGGCAACAGGCGCATGGACTGCACGGCGGTGTCCTGCATCAGATCGGAGACGTAGTTGAGATATTGGTTCTTGTATTTGAAATTCCACATGGCCGGGACTCCTTTGCTTGGTATCTGCCTCTTAGTATACCGTGAAAAGCGAAAGAGTCCATGGAGAGAAGATTACGATTTGGTAAAGATTTTCTGATAAAAGGCGAAACCATTACGCCAGAAAATCCTCCACTGCCCGGACGGCCTGGGTGAGAAAGTCCCCCTCCATGTCCAGCCAAAGCACGTCCCGATCCTTCTGAAACCACACCATCTGCCGCTTGGCAAAGCGCTTGATGGCCCGGCCCAGCTCGTCCTTCAGCGCGTCCAGGGTGGGGATTTTCCCCGTGAGGTACCAGAGGATATAGCGGTACTCCAGTCCCAGCCCCTCCAAAAAGGAGTCGTCGGCCTCGCCGGCGCGGAGGGCGGCCACCTCCTCCACCATTCCGGCGTCCAGGCGGGCCTGGAGCCGCTCGTCAATGCGGCGGCACACCACGTCCCGGGGGAAGGTCACCCCCAGCAGCAGGCAGTCGTACCGGGGGCGGGGCGGGGGGCTCTCCCACTGGCCGGAGAGGGCCTTCTCCACCGAGCGCATAAGCCGCTGGCGGTTGAACTCCTCCCCGTCGGTGAGGGTGACGCCGGTCTTTTCCCGCAGCAGGGCGTAGAGCTCCGCTGTGGTCTTTCCCTCCAGCTTCGCCCGGAGGGCCGGGTCGGGCCGGGCGTCGGTGAAGGTGAAGCCCTCGGTCACCGCCCGGACGTACAGCCCGGTTCCCCCCACCAGGAAGGGGGTGTTTCCCCGGGACAGGATGCCGTCGATGGCGGCATAGGCCCCGGCCTGGAACTCGGCCACCGAATAGGGCTGGTTGGGCTCCACCACGTCCAGCATGTGGTGGGGCACCCCCTCCATCTCCTCCTCCGTCACCTTGCCGGTGCCCAGATCCAGGCCCCGGTACACCTGCCGGGAGTCGGCGGAGACGATCTCCCCGCCGAAGCGCTTGGCCAGCTCCACCCCCAGCCCGCTCTTGCCGCAGGCGGTGGTGCCCAGCACCACAATCAGCTTGGGCAGCGCCATGGGCGTCACATCCTTTCTTCACTCGTGTCCCTGTCATTGTAACAGAAAAGTTCCCCGGCGGCAATGCCGCCGGGGAACTTGGGGAGGAACAGGATCAGGCGGCCTTCTCCTGGATGGTGGCGTTGGTGCCCAACAGGGCGTTCATGCCGTCCACGGTCAGGTAGTAGTGGCCGTCAAAGAGAATGGCGGGCACGGTGATGTCCGTACCATCCACAGATACGGTGATGTCCGCAGGTATTTGCTCCTGAACCGCAGCGGGGATGCGCACGGGCAGGGGGAACAGCTCTCCGTCATAGGCCGTGCTGGTGGTAATGGCCACCTTACCATCGGCCCAGGATACGTTGAACTGGTTCTTGGAGCCATTAAAGGTGTATGCCAGATCCCGCATACGGAAGTAGGGGGCTCCGTCGGCGCCTACAAAGGAGGCGGCGGTACCGGTCTTGTCCAGATCGCTGACCTTTACGTTGTCCACCATGCCCAGCACCTCGGAGTAGGTGTCCAGGTTGAGACTCTGGTTATAGGGGGACTCCAGGCGGCCGGTATTGACCAGCTCAATTAGGGTGGCCCGGTCCGGGTTGTCCTTCTGGAGATCCACGCCGGTGATCTTCCAGTTGTGGTCCACCGCGGGCTCCAGGGGGTCGTGCTCGGCCAGATAGGCCACCAGCATGTCGCGGACGGAGGCGGAGGACTCCCACTCCTTCTCGCCGGATATGATGCCCTCGTTCTTCAGGCCGGTGTAGCGGTAGTCGTTGACACAGAGGGTGAGGGTCATGTCGTCGGTGAGGGGCTTGCCCTGGAAAGTCACATTCTCGATGCGCTCCCCGGCGGGCTTGGACAGGTTGACCTCATAGTTCAGGCCGATGAAGTGGTCGTGGAGATAGCCGGGCTTCTGCGGGTTAAAGGAGATGGATACATCCCCTTCTTTCCACTGGTTCCAGCACGCGGCGGCCCACTCCATGTAAGCCTTCATCTCCGCGCCGGACACCTTGACGGTGTAGAGCACATTGGGGTACTTGTAGATGTCGAACAGGTTTCCGTAGTTGAGATCGCCCTTTTTCAGGTCGCTGGTGTCCTTGAACAACGCAACAGCGGTCACGTCGGCGCCGGAGTTCTCCAGTTGGACGGTGCCGATGAGATCGATGACAGCGGTGTCCTCGATGCGGCCGGAGGGGATGCCCTTGATCTCGTCCACCGGCTGGAAGTCGGCGGAGGCATGGCCCAGCACGTTGTCCTGAATGAAGGAGACGGTCTTTTCCTGGGCGCTCTTGACGGCGGGCAGCTCACGCAGGCCCTGGTCGGGCTCGATGCCCTCCATGGATACGGTCTCCACAGTGGCGGAGGTGATCTCCTTGTCGGCGTTGAGGGTCAGGTCGTAGCGCACCACCTCGCCGGCATTGTTCTTGGCCTCACCCACAGGGATGGGCGCGCTGTTGATGTAAGTGGTGTGGGTGTGGCCCAACTGGAGCACGTCCACCTCGGGGCACTTGTCCAGGATGGTCTGGGCTGCATCGGAGCCGTCGGCGGAGTACTCGGCTCCCAGGCCGGCATGGGTGGACACCATGATGACGTCGGCCTGGCCGCCGATCTCCTGGATACAAGCGGCCACGGCGTCGGCCATAGGCTCAAAGGTCAGGTCAGCCACGCCCTGCTTGGTGCCGTCCCAGCGGGGGATGTTGGGAGTGGTGACACCGATAATGGCCACCTTCACGCCGCCCCGCTCCACGATAGTGTAGCCCGCGCCGGTGAAGTAGCTGCCATCGGCGTTCTTGATGTTGGCCGCCAGCACCGGCATGTCCACCTGCTCCAGAATGGACTTGAGAGTGTCCACACCGAAATTAAACTCATGGTTGCCCAGGGTCCAGGCATCATAGTCCATGTAGTTGAGGGCGGCGGCCACCGGGTGGCTGGCGGTGTCCTTGGAGTAGAGGTCGTCGGTCATGATGGTGCCCTGGATGGTGTCGCCCGCGTCCACCAGGATGGTGTTGGGGTTCTCCGAGCGCACCTGGTTGACGTAGGCGGATACCCGGGCCAGACCGTCTCCGGTGCTCTCCTTCATGTCCTCGTAGGAGTAGCCCCAGATATTGCCGTGGGTATCCGAGGTGCCGATGATGGTCAGATGGGTCTCGCCGTTCCCGGCCGCCAGGGCGGCGGAGGAGAGGGAGAGCGCCATGGCTGCCGCCAGAGCGGCGGACAGCAGCTTGCCGAACCGTTTGTTCCTCATATCACATGATCTCCTTTCCCATTCCGAAGGGCATAGGTACGCCGGAGCGTGCCTGCCGTGGATATCCTTATCATACCACAGGGAACGGAAAAAGTCGACGCTGTTTCCAGAAATTTGACTGCCCTTTCAGGAGGTGAGCCGTGCCAGCAGCGCCTCGACCTGGGCGCGGGTGAGGACCCCGGTGGGATCGGCCCCCTCCGCCACCAGTCCCCAGCGCCACGCCTGCGCCACGGACTCCGATGCCCAGGGGGCGGGATCGGAGGCGAGGACGGGGGCGCCAGAGCGCACCTCTGCCGGGGTCAGCCCCTGCTGCCGGACGAAACGGACCAGCATCTGGGCGGCCTCCTCCAGGGTGACGGCGCAGGAGGCACGGAAGGCCCCGCCGGGCACGCCGTTGGCTACGCCGGTCTGGTCGCACCAGCCCACGCCGGGGGCATAATAGGCGAAGGGCATCAGATCGGAGAAGGGGGCGGGCTCGGCCTCCGGGGCGCCGGCGGCCTGCCAGAGCATCCAGGCCAGGCGGCCCCGGGTGAGAGGGGCGTCGGGCTGCTCGGGGGCGGTATAGTCCGCGCCGTTGGCCAGCAGCCAGTCCACCAGGGTGTCCCGCCCGGCCAGATAGTCGTCCAGGGTCTGCTCCACCCGGACCGTGGGGACCAGGGGCTCCACCTGGGCCCCCAGCCCGGCCTCCAGCAGTGTGCCCAGGTCGATGTATTTGCTGGAGCAGCTCACCCGGATGCCGGAGTTGGGCAGGGTGAAGGAGCCGGTGGAGCCGAAGTGGTTGACGCTGCCGCTGGTGGGACTGCCCGCCAGCACGCCGCCGGCGTCCACCAGCTCTACGGCGTTGATGATGGCGGAGGAGTACGTGGCCTCGCCCACCAGACCGTAGACCTTCACGCCCTCCTCCACCAGGCCGGGCACCAGCATAAGGATGGGGACCAGCACGCCGTCGGAGCCGCCGCCGTTGTTGCGGAGATCCAGCAGCACCTGGCGGTAGTCTCCCGCCTCCAGCTCGGCCTCCACCTGGGCGGCAAAGCCGTCCATGGGCTGCTTGGGGTCCTCCATGCACTGGTTAAATTGAATGTAATAGGTGGTGTCATCCAGGGACTGGGCAAAGTAGTAGGTGCCCTTCCGGTAGGCGGTGGCAGGCGTGCTCTCCCGCTGCTGGGACAGGCTGGACAGGGCGGCGTCCCCGAAGTCCTCCATGGGCAGGGCCTCCACGGTGAAGGAGCCTCCGGAGGTGGTCACCTCCAGCGGTTCGCCGGACTCCGCGATGCCCAGATAGTCCAGACAGGCCTCCGAGTAGAGGAGCTGCTCGGTCTGGCGGCGGAGCTTCACGGGGTTGTCGGCGCTCACCAGGGTGCCGAAACGGGTGCAGATCTCGTCCATGGGCACGCCGTTGAGGGCGGTAACGGTTTGGCCCAGCAGGGCGGCATCCTCCTCTTCCGCCCCAGTGAGCACCCAGCTTCCGTCATACCACTCCGCGCCGAAGGGGTACAGGCCGGTGCTGTTCAGAACGGAGCCGATATTGGTGGTGGTGTGGGAGTCGCCGATGAGGGCCACCAGACTCTGGAGATCCAGGGCAAAGTCCACGTCGCTCTCCTCCGCCAGACGGCCCTCAATCTCCGCCTTTTTCGCCTCAAATGCCTCCTGGGGGGTGTTGGCGTACAGGTCGGGGTGGTGCTCCTGCAGGGCCGCGTACAGCGTGTCCAGATCCTCCTGGCGGGCTTGGGTCTGATCCGGTCCGGCCGCCAGAGCCCCGGTGGGGAGCAGAAGCGCGGCGGCCAGACCGGCCGCCCCAAGACGGGTTCCAATGTGCATATCCAATGCCTCCTTACCTTATATAATAAGAAGGATAACAGGGCGGAGAAAAGAAAGGCGGAAGAACTTCTTAAAAATCCTTAAAGATGGGCGACAAAAAGGGAGAATAAAAGACAGCCGCCGGAACTTTACAGTTCCGGCGGCTGTACGCTTGGGAAAAAGAGGAAAGAGAGGAGAATACGTCTTACTTGCCCAGGCGGCGGACCAGCTCCTTGGAGCAGAAGGTGGCCACGTCGTCGGCGTAGGTGCCCGCGCCGAAGCCGGCGTCATAGCCCAGCTCCTTGGCCAGGGCGTGGGTGATGCGGGCGCCGCCGCAGCAGAAGATATACTTGTCGCGGACACCCTCGGCCTCGGCCAGCTCGATGAGCTCGGTCAGGTTCTGGATGTGCACGTCCTTCTGGGTGACGGTCTGGGAGACCAGCAGCACGTCGGCGTTGACCTCGGCGGCTTTGCGCAGGAACTCCTCGTTGGGCACCTGGGAGCCCAGGTTGTACGCCTCGATCATGTCGTAGCGCTCCAGGCCGTAGTGGCCGGCGAAGCCCTTGCGGTTCATGATGGCGTCGATGCCCACGGTGTGGGCGTCGGTGCCGGTGGAGGCGCCGATGACCACCATCTTGCGGCCCAGGCGCTCCTTGAGGAACTCGTCGTTCTCGTGCATGTCCATGGTCTCGTCGGTGACGGTCTGCACCACGATCTCATTATAGTTGATGGAGTGGGTCAGGGAGCCGTAGACCACGTAGAAGGTGAAGTTCTCGTCCAGCTTCTGGCGCAGGGCCACGTTGGGGTCGGCCAGGCCCATCTTCTGGGCCAGCATGACGGCCGCGGCTGCGCCCTTGTCGTCGTCCTTCACCGGCAGGGTGAAGGAGGTCTGAACCTTGCCGTCGTTCATGGTGTCGCCATAGGGCTTCAGGCGGGTCAGGTCCAGGGTTGTGTCGAGGTTTTTATCGCGAATCTGATACAGTCCGGAGCTCATTTGCCGGCACCCCCTTTCATCATGGGCTCAAGGAAGGGGTTGAAGTACCCAGCAGCCTTGTTGACAACGCCGTCCAGGCCCTTGCCGCCGTCGCGGGGGCGCTTGATGTCGGCAAAGATGCCCCGCTCCAGGGTCTCGAAGATGCCGAGCTGCTCGATCTGGGCCAGCAGATCGGTGGCCTTCTTCAGAACGTCGGCGGCGCGGTTCTGCATGATGCCGCCGTCCTTGAAGACAATCTCGCTGCCCAGGTCGTGCATGGTGCGGAAGATGTACTGGGCGTTCTGAATGGCCAGGAAGCGGTCGGACAGGAAGGGGGTGTGGATGGCCTCGGTCATCATGCCCAGCAGGTGGATCTTCTGACCGGTCAGGATAGTCACCATGTTGAACAGGGCGTCCTGCACCTGGCCGCGGAAGATATTGCCGGTCATGAACTTCGTGGGGGGCATGTACTTCAGGGGCGCCTTGGGGAAGATCTCGCGGGCCATCTCGGCCTGCGCCAGCTCATACAGGAAGCCGTTCTCCACATCGGGGTCGATCTCGAAGGCGTGGCCCAGACCCTGCTGCTCCTCGGGCAGGCCGGCCCGCAGGGCGAAGGCCTCGTTGAGGAACTGGGAGGCCAGCACGGTGTGGGCCTCCTCCACCGCGTCGGCGGTGGTCAGGTAGTTGTCCTCACCGGTGTTGATGACCACGCCCGCATAGGCGTTGATGGCGCGGGAGAAGGACTGGTCCACCAGGGTGCGCTGCATGTTGATGTCGCGGAACAGGATGCCGTACAGGGCGTCGTTCAGCATGACGTCCAGGCCCTCGAAGGCGCCCATGGCGGCGATCTCAGGCATGCACAGGCCGGAGCAGTAGTTGCACACGCGGATGTAGCGGCCCAGCTCCTCGCCCACCTTGTCCATGGCCTCACGCATCAGGCGGAAGTTCTCCTGGGTGGCGTAGGTGCCGCCGAAGCCCTCGGTGGTGGCGCCGTAGGGCACGTAGTCCAGCAGGGACTGGCCGGTGGTGCGGATGACGGCGATGACGTCGGCGCCCTGGCGGGCGGCGGCGGTGGCCTGCACCACGTCCTCATAGATGTTGCCGGTAGCCACGATCAGGTAGACCCAGGGGCCCTGCTTCTCGCCGCCGTGGGCGGCAATGAAGTCCTCGCGGCGCTTGCGGCGGGCGCGGATCTTGGCCAGGCTCTCCTCCACGATGGGGGCCAGGGCGGCGTGGATGTCCGCCTCGCTGTGGACGGGCAGCTCGGTCAGCTCCAGCTTGTCGGCGGCCACGTCCTCGGCGATGGCCTGGGGACCCTTGCCGGTCTCCACCATGGCGTTGCCGATCCAGAAGGCGGCACCCTGGGGCAGCGCGCCCTTGTCCATCAGGTGGTCCACCACGACGCTGGGCAGGGGGACGTCGGAGGCGTCCACACCATCAATGCCCAGCAGGCGGCAGATGGTGCGCTCGACAGCCACGGTGGTGCAGCCGTCGATAAAACGCTGGGTGTCGTCGGCCACGCGGGCGGCGTGGGCCCGGGCCTGCTCCACCAGCTTGAAATCAAGATTCAGCTTGGATTCCAACAATAATCACTTCCATTCTCGGTTTCAGTCAAAAGCAGGGGGAAGCGGACCGCTGTCAAAGCAGCGGCCCGCTTGGGAATATTCCCCGATTATTCCTCGTGATGGGAGCGCTTATGCCGCTCCAGGTTGGCGGGCTCCATGGACAGCGCCTGGCCGCGCTCCAGGCCGGCCACACCCATGAGCTCCTTCTTCTTCTTGCCGGTGCAGTAGTCGCACTGGCAGTCGGTGTAGTGCTCGGGCTCGGTGTAGGTGGTGATGACGCCCTCGTAGTTGCGCAGGATGACCTTCTTGGGGGTCTGGGAGATGATGTACTGGGGCATGACAGGAGTCTTGCCGCCGCCGCCCGGGGCGTCCACCACGAAGGTGGGCACGCAGAAGCCGGAGGTGTGGCCGCGCAGGCCTTCGATGATCTCGATGCCCTTGCTGACGGGGGTGCGGAAGTGCTCCAGGCCCATGGACAGGTCGCACTGATAGATGTAGTAGGGGCGCACGCGGATCTTGACCAGCTCGTTGACCAGCTTCTTCATGGTGAAAACACAGTCGTTGATGCCGGCCAGCAGCACGCTCTGGTTGCCCAGGGGGATACCGGCGTCGGCCAGCATGGCGCAGGCCTTGGCGGACTCGGGGGTGATCTCGTTGGGGTGGTTGAAGTGGGTGTTCAGCCACACGGGGTGATACTTCTTCAGCATGTTGCACAGCGCGGGAGTGATGCGCTGGGGCAGCACGACGGGGGTGCGGGAGCCGATGCGGACGATCTCCACGTGGGGGATCTCGCGCAGCTTGGAGATGATGTACTCCAGGCGCTCGTCGCTCACCAGCAGGGCGTCGCCGCCGGACAGCAGCACGTCGCGGATCTGGGGCGTATTGCGGATGTACTCGATGGCCTGGTCGACCTGATCCACGGGCAGGCCGGCGTCGTTCTGGCCGGCGAAGCGGCGGCGGGTGCAGTGGCGGCAGTACATGGAGCACTGGTCGGTGATCAGCAGCAGGCAGCGGTCGGGATAGCGGTGGGTCAGGCCGGGAGCGGGGGAGTCCTCATCCTCGTGCAGGGGGTCCAGCAGGTCGGAGTCGGCCTGATGCAGCTCCTTGGCGGTGGGGATGGCCTGCAGCCGGACGGGATCGTGGGGATCGCCGGGCTGAATCAGGGACAGGTAGTAGGGGGTGATGGCCATGCGCAGGGTGCCCAGGCAGGCCTTGACGCCTTCCTCTTCCTCGGGAGTCAGCTCAATGTACTTCTTCAGGTCCTCCAGGGTCTCGATGCGGTTCTTGACCTGCCAGTGCCAGTCGTTCCACTCCTCGTCGGTGACGTTGGGGAACAGGATTTTACGGCGGGACTCTACCATAAACAAGGTCATCCTTTCTAAATCAGATTGGGGAGACATGGAAACCGCGGGCCGTGCGGCGGAGACAGCGGCGGGGGGGAAGGGTTGGGGAGGAGAGAGTCCCCCGGTCCGCCTGCGGCAGAGCCGCACAGGAGCGGAAATGTCACAGATGATTGGGACAGTGGTTCAATTACAGGTACTTCTTCTCGAAGTACTCCTTGAGCTGGGCATTCTCACGCAGCTCGGAGAGGGTGATCTCGGCGTGATCCTTGGTGTAGCCGTTGCCGACAATCATGGTGACATCCTTGCCGCAGCCCTCAGCGCCCAGCGCCGCCTTGGCGAAGTCGGTGGCCATGGAGAAGAAGTAGACGGTGCCGTTGTCGCGGACGGGCAGAATGGCGGCCATCTCACAGGCGGGAACATTGACGATCAGGATGGACACGTCGTACTCCTTGCCGCCGTTGACGGCCAGGGACTTCTCCAGCACCTCGGTGGGGTTGGTGGCGGAGCCCACAATGGCGTGGTGGCACAGGTTCATGCTCTTAAGCAGGTCGGCGTCCTCCTGGCAGATGACCAGGGCCACCACGTTGCCGGTGGGGCCGACGCGCTTCATGGCCTCGTAGCAGCACATCATGCCGCCCTTGCCTGCGCCGCCCAGGATCAGCACGGAGTCGCCGGGCTTGACCAGCTTGGCGGTCTGGGCGGGAGCGCCGGCCACGTCCAGGGCGGCCAGGGCCAGCTCCTCGCTCATGTCGTCGGGCAGCTTGGCGTACAGGCCGGACTCAAACAGGATGGCCTGGGCCTCCACGTCCACGCGGTCGATCTCGGGGTGGATGGCCTTGATCTTGTTGATCTTCAGAGGGGTCAGGGACAGGGAGACCAGAGATGCGATCTTGTCGCCCACCTTCAGGTCGATCTTGCCCTGCAGATCCTCGCCGATCTCCTTGACGGTGCCGATGAACATGCCGCCGGAGCCGGTGACAGGGTTCTGCATCTTGCCGCGCTCGTTGACAATGTCCAGGATCATCTGCTCGGTCTTGCCCAGGTCCTTCCCGCAGGCCTCATAGATCTGGGTGAAGGAGGCGGAGTCGATATTCAGCGCGGACACGTCGCACAGGATCTCGTTGGACCAGCACTCCATGGTGTTGTCGATCTTCTTGGCTGCCTGGGTCAGCAAGCCCTGGGGCTCGATGACGCGGTGAGTGCCGTACTTGTTGCCTTTCTTCTGCATAGAAAGTTCCTCCTGTTTCGTTCTTGGTTTGGTTGGGGAGTTTGGGGTAACGATGTATGGTTGGGGAGATTGGAACAACAAAGATTATGCCAGGGACAGGATCTTTCGGGCCTCGTCGGGGGTGGCGATCTCACGGCCCAGCTCCTTGGCCAGGCGTACGACCTTCTCCACCAGCTCGCCGTTGGAGGCGGCCTTGTGGCCCTTCTCCAGGTAGATGTTATCTTCGAAGCCCACACGGACATTGCCGCCCATGACGATGCCCGCGGCCACCATGGGCCACGCGCCCCGGCCGACGCCGGTGACGGTCCAGGTGGAACCGGCGGGGATCTGCTTGACTAAGTAATCCAGGTTGCCCACCGTGGCGGGAGTGCAGCCGGAGACGCCCAGCACAAAATTGAACTGCATGGGGGCGCCGGGGACCTCGCCCTTGTTGGCCATGTTCACCACGGTGTCCAGGTGGCCGATCTCGAAGCACTCATACTCGGGCTTGATGTGGTTCTCCATCATGCGCTTGCCGAAGGCCCGCATGGTGGGCATGTCGTTGGTAAACACGTCGTCGCCAAAGTTGCAGGTGCCGCAGTCCAGAGTGGCCATCTCGGGGAACAGCTCGGTGGGCTGGAGCCGCTCCTCTGCGGTCATGCCGACCGCGCCGCCGGTGGAGGGAATCAGGATCACGCCGGGGCAGGCCTCCTTGATGGCGTCCAGCACCACGCGGAACCGCTCACGGTCCTGGGTGGGGGTGCCGTCGTCCTCGCGGACATGGACGTGGATGACCGCCGCGCCCGCCTCAAAAGCGCTCTTGGCCTCCCGCACCATCTCCTCCACGGTGTAGGGCACCGCGGGGTTGTGCTTCTTGGTGACCTCCGCGCCGCAGATGGCTGCGGTGATGATAAGCTTTTCCATAACACGCCTCCTCGAAAAAATAACACTACCTCGCCTGTGAAGATATGGGACCCTCCTAGACGTGATAGCGCTTCATGCACAAAAAAACACTATTTGCATCTGCGGGAGCCCTGGGGCTTCCGTCAGACACAAATAGCGCTTCATGTTACTTCATGACAATCCGCAAGCACTGGGCCCACGGCTCAGGGGGAGGGCTGTACGATTCACATCCCCCTTCGGCGGAGCGGACATTCACGTGACACATCGGGCTCGCCTGCCCTTGTCATTGTCCCGCTACCTTGCGCTCCGCGCCTCTATCCATGCGTATTATTCATTTTTGACAACAACACTATACCCCAGAGAGTTAAATTTGTCAACTATTTTTACGAAAATTTAATTCCGCGCTTCAAAGTACGCTGGAATGGAGAAAAAACCCCATTCCAGCGTACAAAACCGGCCGTTATAGATCGGCCTGAAACAGGTCCATCAGGGCGTCGTCCAGCTTGAGCAGGCGGCACACCCGAAGGGCGTCCCGGGGGCAGGGGGCTCCCGGCGGGGCGGGCAGCAGGTGGTAGTCCATCCGCCGGGCGATGCGCTTGCGGGGGTCGTCCCCCTCGTCTCCCTGGATGTCCCGCACCAGGCCGGCCACCTGATAGTGGGCCCCGGCCACGTCGGACACGCCGTCGTAGTGGGTGGTCATGAGGGCCACACAGTCCAGGGTGCCCAGATACCGCACCAGCGCCCGGGCCAGGGCCGCGCCCTCCTGGGGGTTGGTGCCCCGGGCGAACTCGTCCATGGCCACGAAGAAAAAGCAGTCCCTGGTCTGGCGCAGCAGGGTGTCCAGCAGGTGGACCTCCTTGCCGAAGGAGGACAGGCCGCCGGCCCCCGGGCCGCTGTCGGCCAGAATGAGATCCACCCGGTGGAACAGGGGCAGGGAGGCGGACTTGGCGAATACGAAGAAGCCGCACTGGCACAAAAGCAGGGAGAGCACGGTGGAGCGCAGGGACACCGTCTTGCCGCCCATGTTGGCTCCGGTGATGACGGTGCATCCGGGGCGCAGTTCCAAATCCAGCGAGGTGAACTGCTCTCCCCGCTCCGCCAGATCCTCCGCCACCTGGGGGTGAACGACTTCACGCAGGGCGATGGATTTATCGGCGCTGAGGGAGGGGCGGACACAGTGGTAACGCAGGGCCAGCTTGCCCTTGGCCGCGATCAGATCCAGGTGGCCCAGGGCCTCCATGTTGGCCAGGAATTCCGCCTTCCACGCCATGAGCCTGCCCGTGAGCATGCTCCGCACCTCCAGCTCCAGCTGATCCTCCTGTACGGCCAGCACCCGGCGCTTCTCCAGCAGGGGGCCGCGCTTGTCCTCCTGGGTCATGCGGATGGCCTTCTCCAGCTTGGCCTTCTCCACCCGCAGGGGGGCCAGGTCGTTGTGGTAGGAATTGACGATGGAGAAGGTGGGCAGCCGCCGCCCCTCCGGGTCCATCAGTGCCATGGCCTCCGTCAGGGGCGGGAAGGCTATGCCCGCCAGCGCCGGCATTTTGGCGTAGGCGTCGGTGACCTGCTCCATGGTGACCAGGAAGTGCTTGATCTCGAAGAGCTCCACCAGGTCGAAGGGGGTACCGGGCTCCCGGTCGAAGGAGCCGCGGATGTCGTGAAACAGGGGCAGGCAGCGGGTCACGCCCCGCAGGGCCGCCGCCGCGTCCTTGAGGTCGGCGGGGTTCACGCGGGGAGCCTCGCAGCCGCAGCTCTCCGCCGCCTGGGGGGCGGTGCCGCCGGCGGCCCACAGCTCCATGGCCAGGGCCACGTTGTCCAGTTCCTCCTCCAGAGCGGCCTCCTCGCCGGGGCCGTACCACCGGGGGGTGCGGGCGGCCTGCTTGCCGAAGGGCGACAGGGGACTCAGGCGCTCCAGCACCCACTGGAGTCCCGCGTTCTCCCGCAGTTCATGGGTCAGTTCCATGCTCAGTCCTCCTTCACGTTCACCACCGGCAGGTCGATGACCTCCCGGAGGGCGCGGACGAATTTGTCCGGTTCAAAATGCCAGCCGTAGGCCGACCAGGGGTTGGCCCCCACGGCTGCGATGGTCAGCTCCCTGCGCACCCGCAGCTCGCCGCCGTTGCGCAGAAACAGGTCCAGCGCCGCCCGTCCGGCCAGCACGTGGGTGGCGTCCGCCGCCACCAGGGTGGTGGGGGCGCCCCGCCGGGCCAGGGTTTTCAGCAGGGGGTCCATAATGCCCCCCGCCGCCCAGAGCACCAGGGGCCGCCGGGGCAGCTTGTTCCACTTGGGGGCGCCGCTCTCCTCCAGGGGCAGCTCCACCGGCGCCCCCTCCGGGGTAAACAGGGCGAAGCGGGCCTCCTGGCCGTCCAGGGCGGCGCAGAGGGCGGTGCTTTCCGGCCGTTTGCGGGCAAAGAGCCAGCAGGTGTGGGCGGTCTCCGCCACCACCAGCTCCATGTCCCGGTCCAGGGACGCGCCGGTGCACAGCAGGGCCACCCCCTCCACGCCGGCCCCCGCCAGACTCTTGCGCCCGGCGGCCCCGTCGATGAGCACCCGCTGGGCGCCCAGCTCCTGAAAGCGGCGGGTCAGCGGGGGGAGCTGCCCGGCCGCCGACGGCCCGGCAAGCTGCACATATCCGTCGGACAGGGTGCGGAACACCGCCACCGGCCCCAGGGGGGTCATCACGTCGGTGAGGTCCACCACCTCCAGCGTGGCGTCGCACAGGGTGAGCATACCCCGCGCCGTGGCGAACAGATCGCCTTTTTTCAGGTACAGATCGGGCTTTTCCGTGCCCGTCACCAGGTCGGTGCACTCCCCGTCCCGGCCCACCGAGGTCAGGCCCAGGCACTCCTCCCCCAGCTCCGCCATCAAGCGGCGCATAGCGGTGGTTTTGCCCGCGTTTTTACAGAGACCAATCACCGTCACCGGCGAGGCATCCCCCACCAGGGGCGCCAGAAGCTGTTTCAAAAGACGGCCTCCCTTCCTTGCAGTTTTTGGGCTGTTTGTCACCGCCATTATAAGAGCCCTGCAAGGATTCTGTCAATGGGAGAAAAACGCCCGGCCGGAGAAACCGCTCTGGCCGGGAAACAAGGGGAGCTGCGCCGAATTTTGCAATTTAACGTTAAATAAAATGCAGAAAAGGCGGCTCATGCCATCCGTAGGGGCGGCCCTTGTGGCCGCCCGCGGGCGGGGACAAGCCCCGCCCCTACGTTCCAGCCACCCCGCATACAAGCCGGTGCGGCGGGGGCGTTACGGAGTAAGCCCCCGCCGCCGGAAAGCAACCGGTAGAACGACTTGGGGGAAGTTCCAAGAAGGGGGAATCGCAATTCCCCCTTCTTGGCCGTTTCAAGGGGGGGATTGTTAAGGCGGGGGAAATCGGAATCCCCCGCCTTAACTGGCTCTTTCGCCCCTTTCTGGCCACTCAGAAAGGGGCCTGCCGGAGGCTTAACAAGAAAACAGGTGTCAAAAAGGGTAACATGGAAGGTGCGTCAGCTCGGCACAAGACGGGCCGATGTGGGCATCGGCCCCTACGCTAAAGGGACGCCCGTCCCAACGCATAGCGGCGTAGGGGCGACCCTTGTGGTCGCCCGCGGGCGGCCATAAAGGCCGCCCCTACAGGTGTAGGCCGATATGGGTAGGAGGTGAATTGTCCCAGAGGGGCAAGAGAGGCTGCCCTGGGACGTCAGCCCCTACGAAAAAGGGCGCGGCCAACCGGCGGATTGCCGCCGGGACCGCGCTCAAAATGAAAGTTAAATATAAATATATTGCAAGACTGTTCGACAAATCACTCAGGGCTTCCGCATGTTCTCCACCACGGCCGTTACCGCCTCTAACTGCGCATCGCTCAACTGTACCAATTCATCCATGAGATGCCGGAGTTTTTCAGGGGCCCGCTGTCCATCGTCGAAAAACTCTTTGGGTGTAATGCCGAAGTATTTGCAGATATAATAAAGCCCGCTGAGGGAGGGCAGAGACTGCCCGGTTTCAATTTTATTGATATAGCCGGCGCTCTGCCCGATGGCATAGCTTAATTTACGAGCAGAAATCTTTTGGGGCAGACCCATATGAAGGGCGACCACAAGGTCACGCACGAACGTTTCAAACTCCTCAATTGTTTCCATGTGATCACCTCCTCTTATTAAATTATTTTACTGCTTAATCTTGATGAATTGAGCCTTTATATTATATATTTTTAAAAGAACAAATAATTATAAAGCTCAAAATAAGAGAAACAAATCATTTAAAGGTTTATAGGAGGGAAATCATGTCGTATTGTGCTAAAATTCCAGAGGAAAATCAGGCGGCGGCGCTGCTGCACTATCTGGGCATCAGCCGGACCCGGAAGGGCTATTGGTATATCCGGTGGATTTTGGAGTGGGGGCGGCAGGAGGAGATGGACGAAGCGCGGTTTTATACCCGGCTGGTCCGCCGGTGCAAGGTCCCCCGCCTTCAGATGGCGAGGGATATGTACCGCGCGCAGCGCCGGGTGGACACCCTGCGGAACTACCTGGAGGAGGCAGAATCCGTCCAGGCCGGGGTGTGGGCGCTGCTGTGCGTTCTCTCCCGGTGGCTGAACCGCTACGAGGCAGAGCTGCCGGAGGGGGTCATGGGCGGCATGGGCTGGCGTCTGCGGGGGCCGGAGGGGCTGCGCGCAAAATAGCCCCTTTTCCCCCGGCCTTTCTTGGAGTATACTGGGGGAAAGGGGGAAAACTGCGATGCTTGATTTTCGGATGGATACCTTTCTGGCGGTGTGCCGCCACCGGAACTACACGCGGGCGGCGGAGGAGCTGAACATCACCCAGCCTGCGGTGACCCAGCATATCCAGTATCTCCAGAGCTACTACGGCGTCAAGCTGTTCTCCTATCAAAACAAGCGCCTCGCGCTGACCGAGGAGGGGGAGCTGCTGCGCAATGCCGCGCTGTGCATGCTCCACGACGAGGAGAAGCTGAAACGGGATGTGAAGGATCTGCGCCTGGGGCGGCGCTCCATCCGCTTCGGGGCCACCCTGACCATCGGGGAATACCTGCTGCCGGAGCGGCTGGCCGCCTATATGAAGCGCAATCCCCGCGTGGATGTCCACATGCTGGTGGAAAACACCCAGATCCTGCTGCGGATGATCAATGACGGCGAGCTGGACTTCGCCGTGGTGGAGGGCTACTTCCGCAAGAGCGAGTACGACTACATCATCTGGTCCCAGGAGCCCTATGTCTGCGTGTGCGCGGCGGCCCACCCCCTGGCCCAGGCGGCCCCCCGGCCCCTCAGCGCCCTGTTCGGGGAGAACCTCATCCTGCGCAACCAGGGCTCCGGCTCCCGGGATGTATTGGAGCGGGTGCTGGAGGAGCGCAACCACCACGTGGGCGATTTCCGCCACATTGTGGAAATCAGCGACCTGTTCGTCATCAAGGAGCTGGTCAAGGCCGACTGCGGCATCACCTTCCTCTACCGCAAGGCGGTGGAGAAGGAGCTGGCCGAGGGCTCGCTCTGCCAGGTAGCCCTCACGGACTTCCAGATCTCCCATGAGTTCACCTTCCTCTGGCGGAAGAACAGCGCCTTTGAGGCGGAGCTGCGGGAGACCTCCCGGGCCCTGTGGACACTGTAAAAAGCGCAGCCGCTTTGCGGCTGCGCTTTTTACAGTCACGCCATGTCGCCTGCAAAAATTTTGGGCACGTCTTATCCAACAGAACGGGGAAATTCGTTAAAAGTTTGGCAATTTCGAGCTCTTTTGCCGGAGAAATAAAAAATAATTATAGCAGCATAACAATTTAAAAGTTTTCACCGCCGCGGCCCGGGTGGTATGTTTAAGGAGAACTTAACTCAATTAGGAGGGATTCAGCATGGGTTACTCGCTGAACGCCGTACAGGCAGAGGCCGTTCTGCAGGCGCTCAAACAGAACTACAGCGTCTATGCCCCGAAGCGCTTCCCCAAGCAGGGCCGCTACTCGGATACGGATGTCATCAGGTACGCGGAAGTAGAGCACTATGAGGACATCGTGTGGCAGGTCAAGTCCGATTACCCGGCCAAGGAGGTTCTCACCCCCATCCAGCAGGCCATCTTCTACTTCACCGAGGATGAGTACCGCGCCAGCAAGGGCCCCAAGAAGCCCATCCTGATTCTGGCCCGCCCCTGCGACATCAACGCCCAGCATGTGCAGGCGAAGATCTACGCGGGCAACGGCGGCTATACGGATCTCTATTATGAGCGGATGCGGGAGAAGGTCAAATTCGCCCTGATGGAGTGCAACGGCGGCGACGACACCTGCTTCTGCGTGTCCATGGGCACCAACAAGACCGACGACTATTCCCTGGCCCTGAAGTTCTCCGACGAGGGCGTGCAGGTTCAGGTGACCGACGAGGCGTTCGCCCCCTACTTCGAGGGGATGCCCCAGGCCGGCTACACCCCCGCCTTTGTGGAGGAGAACGAGCTGAAGGTCACCGTCCCCGATCTGGACGACAAGGCGGTGCGCCTGGCCCTCAAGAGCCATCCCATGTGGAAGGAGTTTGACGGCCGCTGCATCTCCTGCGGCGCCTGCACCGTGGCCTGCTCCACCTGCACCTGCTTCACCACCCGCGACGTCATCTACGGCGACAACCCCGAGGTGGGCGAGCGCCGCCGCATCACCGCCTCCTGCCAGATCGCCGGCTTCGACCAGATGGCCGGCCAGCGGGAGTTCCGCTCCACCGCCGGCGAGCGGATGCGCTACAAGGTGCTCCACAAGTTCCACGACTACAAGGCCCGCTTCGGCGAGGGCCACATGTGCGTGGGCTGCGGCCGGTGCACCCACCGCTGCCCGGAGCTCATCTCCATTTCCGCCACCGTCAACAAGGTCAACGCCGCCGTGAACGAGATCAAGGCCGGCCTGGCCCAGCAGTAAGAAGGAGGGGAACGAAATGACGAATCCGGTTCAGCCTCAGGCCTGTGAAATCCTGAGCGTGAAGAAAGAGAGCCGCCATGAGTGGACCTTCCGCGTGGCCACCGACGCCAAGCCCGCCCACGGCCAGTTCATGCAGCTCTCCATCCCCATGATCGGCGAGGCCCCCATCTCCGTGTCCGCCCAGGGCGACGGGTGGCTGGAGTTCACCATCCGCTCCGTGGGTAAGGTCACCAACGTGATCTTTGAGAAGGAGGCGGGGGATACCCTCTTCCTCCGCGGCCCCTACGGCAAGGGCTGGCCCGTGGAGCAGTTCCGGGACAAGCACCTGGTGGTCATCACCGGCGGCACCGGCTTGGCCCCCGTCCGCTCCATGCTCAACATGCTGGCGGCAGACCCCGGCTTTGCCAAGTCCGTGCACCTCATCTCCGGCTTCAAGAATGAGGACGGCATCGTGTTCCACAGCGAGCTGGAGGCCTGGAAGGAGAAATTCTCCACCATCTACGCCCTGGACAACGACGCGAAGGAGGGCTGGCGCACCGGCCTGGTCACCACCTTTGTCAAGGAGATCCCCCTCGACTCCTTCGACGGCGACTACGCCGTTGTGGTGGTGGGCCCCCCTCCTATGATGAAGTTCACCGGCCTGGAGCTGATGAACCACGGCGTGGATGCCGAAAAGGTGTGGATGAGCTTCGAGCGCAAGATGTCCTGCGCCGTGGGCAAGTGCGGCCACTGCCGCATCGACGAGGTATACGTGTGCCTGGACGGCCCCGTGTTCCCCTACACGGTGGCCCGGGATCTGGTGGACTGAGGAAGGAGCGTGTGAAGGATGAATCATGATATCAATGTCAAGAAGATGCGCCTGAACTGCTTCCGGCAGTCCAAGGTGCCCGGCGAGTTCATGCTCCAGATGCGCGTGCCCGGCGGTATGGTGGACGCCAAGTATCTCAGCTATGTGGAGCACATCGCCAACACCTGGGGCGACGGCAACTTCCACTTCGGCACCCGCCAGACCTTCGACATCACCGGCATCAAGTATGAGAACATCCCCGCGGTGAACGAGTATCTGGAGCAGTACATCAAAGAGGTGGACGCCGAGCTGTGCGGCGTCAACATGGACACCGTGGCCCACGAGCCCCAGCCCTGGGACCCCAAGGCCGGCTACCCCACCATCGGCGCCCGCAACATCACCGCCTGCGTGGGCAACTACCACTGCATCTGCGGCAACTGCAACACCTTCGAGCTGGCCCGGAAGATCGAGCCCATCATCTTCCCCAGCCATTACCATATCAAAATCAATATCGCCGGCTGCCCCAACGACTGCAACAAGGCCCACCTGTGCGACTTCGGCATCATCGGCGTGGCCCGCATGACCTACCACCCCGAGCGGTGCATCGGCTGCGGCGCCTGTGTCCGCGCCTGTGAGCACGGCGCCACCCGGGTGCTCTCCCTCAACGAGGGCACCGGCAAGATCGAGAAGGACCCCTGCTGCTGCGTGGGCTGCGGCGAGTGCGTCAAGGCCTGTCCCACCTCCGCCTGGACCCGCCAGGAGACCAAGTTCTACCGGGTGATCCTGGGCGGCCGCACCGGTCGCCAGACCCCCCGCACCGGCAAGATGTTCCTCAACTGGGCCACCGAGGACGTGGTGCTTGGCGTGCTCAAGAACTGGCAGAAGTTCTCCGCCTGGGTCATGGACTACAAGCCCGAGTACCTCCACGGCGGCCACCTCATCGACCGCGCCGGGTACAAGAAGTTCAAGGAGATCATCCTGGACGGGGTGGAGCTCAACCCCGAGTGCCTGGTGGCCGAGGATATCTTCTGGCACGAGACCGAGTACCGCTCCAACTTCAACGTCAAGCCCGTGGCCATGCACCACAAGGCCGGCCCTCAGGCTTAATCCCCCCCCATTCCTATCCCAAACAGCAGGAGAGGCTGCCGCATCTGCGGCAGCCTCTCCTTTCGCTTACAGGCGGGCGGTGAGCTCGTCGGTGATGGCCTGGGCTGTCTGGTAGACCCGGTCGAAGTCCACGTGGGGGTTGTAGAGGCCCTCCAGCTCGTCGTGCATGGCTTTGGCCTGGGCCAGGGAGTCCACGGCCTCCTCCACCAGGGCGGCGGAGACCTTGCGGGAGAACTTGAGCCGGGCCTTGTTGCGGCGCAGCAGCTCCGCGTCCGCCATGGCGTCCAGCCGGATGCGGCGGTAGGGGCGTTTGGGATAGGGGAGGGAGGGGGAGGCGCTGACAAAGGCCAGGGACAGGCTGGGGATGAGCAGGTGCTCCATCCGGTCGGGGAACAGGGGGGAGGGACAGACGATGACATCGTGGCCCGCCGCCAGCGCCCCGGCGGCCAGGTGGGTGAGCATGGAGTGGGCCAGCCCATAGGTGTCGGCCAGCTCATAGACCCGCTTACACAGGGTGTCTACCGTCTCAAACTGGCACAGCACCCCCTTCCACGTGACGCCGCCCAGGAAGCGCTGCACCGCCCGGCCGGCCTCGCCGTCCCCCTTCTTGACCTCCCGGGAGAGAATGCCCCGGGCCCGTTTGGCCATTTTGGCCTCCAGTGCCGGGGTGAGCAGCAGGGAGCGGAGATCCTCCCCGATCTGGGCCGCCGCCGTCAGACAGCGGTAAGCCCGCTGATAGCAGGCCTTGTAGCCCTTCATACAGCCCATCAGCTCCTGGCGCAGGGGCTGGAGCCCCGCCCGGTCGTAGCAGTCGCCCAGATTGACGTAACGCTCCACCAACCCCGGATATTTTGGCTCCACGACGTGGGAGAGAGCAGCACTAGGACAGTTTTACAGGGCGTCACGCCCTGGGGGATGCGCCTGCAAATTCAAAACTTCCAGGTAATTCGGATCTCCTGCTTTCCGGTTTCCCGGTCTTTCTCCCCAATCTCGATTTTCTCAATGAGGGCGACTACCAACTCCCGCGGAATGGTCTCCAGCTTCAGCAATTCCCGGGCCCTCTCCATCAAAGCGGCCTGTTCCACCGGCTCTGCCCGCTCCCCCAGTTCTATGTCAATCTGTGCCAGCCGCCGCTCCAGGCGGCTTTTTTCGGCCAGGAAGTCCTGGTTCAGCTCCACGAATTGTCCCTCACTGAGAATGCCGGATACTCGATCCAGATATAAATTTTTCAGCGCCTGACTCCGCCTTTCCAACTGTGTGGTCAGGGACTTCTGTTCCTGTTCCAATGCATCTCTGCGGGTGTCCGGCGGTGGTGGAAGCTCCAGTTCTTTCAGTTTATAGCAGCTTTGGACATAGTGGCGGATTCGCTCAGATACCAGCTCAATCAGTTGGTCCAGTCGAATGGAATGGCGGGTGCAGAGCTTTTCTCTTCCGCTGTCGGCGTACAGCTTGCAGCGGAGATAGGACACCCTGGGCCGGCCGCGCTGGCAGTTGGTGGTCTTGCTCATGGTACCGCCGCAGTCCATGCACTTGACCAGACCGGACAGCAGGTGGACCTCCCCGGTGCCGTCCGTTTTGGAGCGCAGGTCCAGTCCCCGCTGGACAGTCTGAAATAGCTCCCGGTCAATGATAGCCTCATGGGTGCCCTCCACCCGAAACCACTGTTCTCTGGGCATGTCAATCAGAGCCTTGGACTTGTAGCTCACCTTTTTCCGCCGCCCTTGGAGCATGACCCCGGTATACATCTCGTTGCGGAGGATGCGCCAGATGGTGGTCTTGTTCCACAGACCATGGCTGTTGGACACCGGGTGACCGCTGATCCAACCGTGTTCCATCTTGTAGCGGGTGGGATTTGGGATGCCCCGGTCATTGAGCAGTTTGGCGATCTCCTGCTTGCCGTGGCCCTCCAGGGACCATTGGAAGATCTGTTGAACGATTTCCGCCGCTTCCGGCTCAATGATGAGATGGTTGTGATCCTTCGGGTCCTTCTGATAGCCGTAGATGGGGAATCCCCCGATGTACTGTCCCTGCCGCCGCTTCATGTCAAAGACCAAGCGGATATTTTCGGACAGGTCCTCCAAGTACCACTCGTTGACCAGGCCGTTGATCTGCCGAGCTTTTTTGTTGCCCTTGATTTCGGTGTCGGCATTGTCGGCCACAGCGATAAACCGGATGCCCCAGATGGGGAACAAACCGTGGATGTACTTCTCCACCAGCTCCATATCCCGAGTGAACCTGGATTGGGTCTTGCAGAGAACGATTTGGAACTTTTTCTCCTTGGCCGCTTTGATCATCCGGTTGAAGTCCGGCCGCAGGCTGTCGGCGCCGGAGTAGTCCTCGTCACAGTAGATGTGGTAGATGTCCCACCCCCGCTCCACCGCGTAGTGGATCAGCAGGGATTTCTGGTTCTGGATGCTCTCGGATTCCGTTTTGTATTTGTCCTCGTCTTCTTTGCTCAGCCGGGTATAAATCGCACAAAGGATAGGTTACACCTCCCCGGAAGGCATCCGTACTCAACGGCAGAATACCCTTGAGACGCTCTTCCTATAAAAGGTATTTCGGGTAATCGTATTATGATTCTGAAATATGGGCTTAAAGCCGTCTGTATAGTGCATTTCTAAGCCATAAGGTCACAGCCCGCCGGATGAGAGAAAGATCAGGAAATTGTTCCGTGGAGAGCCGCCGCTCCGTCACAATAAAATTGGTAGCTTTCACAAAATCACCTCCATAAAAAGCTATGAATGGTGATGGACTAATATGTAGAGGGGAAAGAGCCAGGGGCAAACGGCAGAAAGCGCTGGGGCAGACTGTGTGAACTGTGAACATGGAAAAGCGCCGCCTATTATAAGAATAGGCGGCGCTCTCGTTTGGCCGGCTTATTGGACCGGCAACTGTTTTCCAAGCGTCATTTCACGGCCGTATCTGAAAAAGGTGTCAGTTCCGTAACCTGAGACACGTCACGGTCAAGCTGATAAAGGTGAGCACCATCAACGGTCATCAGATAGCAGCCCCGATACTGACGGGGGGTGCTGGAATACACGTTAAGCTGGAGACATGGGGAGGAATCGACCAGGACAAGTCCTTCCTCCGCATAGACCTCGTATTCCTCCATGGAGGCACCCGAGAGCCCGAGAAGGGCGGGAGTACAGCTTTTTAAACGCTGGATAGCCTCGGAGACGGTGAGAGCCTGCACACTGGGCTGGGTAATGCGCAGCTCGGCCGCATAGACGGGGGTGATGGTACAGGTGTCCCCTTCCCAGGCAATTTGGAGCTGAAATACACCGCCATCGCCGGTATCCTTGCCCATAGATACCGAGCCGCTGGAGACAGAGAAATCGGGGAGCTCCTTTACAACGCCGTTGGTGTCAATCGGAGAGCAGCCGTCCTCCTCCAAGGCTTGGACATAACTGGCCAGGGTATCGGTCATGGAGGACAGACCGGAGTAGACGTAGGAGTCAGGCTGATCCTCACTGCCCTCCTTGTGGGAAAATTGAATGTTTTCGGAAGAGAGGGTGGAGGTCAGGGCGGGGAGTGCAGTATCATTACTGGAGTACTGCTCCGGCGGGACATCCTTGCCGCCGCAGGCAGAGAGCAGAAGCGGCGGCAGCAGAAGCGGCAAAAGCCGCCGGCCTCTGGAACGCTCAGGGCTGGTATCGAATTTCAATCTTGTCACCTTCCGCGAGTAGTTGCTGAAACGGACTGTCCACGCCGTTGATCTGCGTGAGCACAGGGCGGTCCAGATGTTGGAAGTCCAGCCCGGACCGCTCCAGCAGATCCAGGAGCCGGTAGGGGCTTCCGTCCGGCTTCGGGGAGAGCGTAAGGGGCTGGCCGTTGAGAAAGACATGCCGTTGGGGCGGGACGGAAGCCTGGGCCGGCGCCTCCCGGGCCGGGAGAGGAGAAGGCGCCGGCGGTGCATCCATGCGCTCCAGACAATCCCCCGACTGCAGCACCGTATGCCCCTCCAAGAGGCGCCCTTCACGCTGAACGGCCTTGCACCGCAGCTTGGTACAGAGCTCTGCGGCGGTCATGACACAGTCTTTGCCGGGCTGGGCAGGGGTAAAGTGAATACGGTCGCCGGCATGAATCAGTGCAGAAGGGGCGGCTTCCGCACCGTTGATGGCGAGTTGGGCGGGGATGGCGGGGGAGCCATAGAACACATTGCGCCTCCCGTCTATCCGAAGCAGCAGGTTTTTGCCGCTGCGGCCGATGAGATCGGAATAGCGGTACCCATTCATCATCAGCAGCTCCAGCACCGTAAGGCTCCCGCTGCGGAAGAGCTTGGCGGGGCTCCCGTTGAGCAGCACCTGATAACTGTCGCTGATAAGGCCGAGGCCGGCAGAGACAGCGATACCGAGAGGGGTGGTATATTCCGGATCAGACAGCGCGAAGGTATCGGAGTAGGCGCTGGACTGAAAATAACCTCCTGCCAGCGCTGCGCGTTTGGAATCTATGCCGAGGGCCGCGGCCACCCGGGCGCAGAGGGTGGGGAGCTTGCTCCCCCCGCCGGCCAAAAAGACGGCGGAGGGAGGACCTCCATTGACCTGGCAGATGCGCTGTGCGATCTCATCGGCCAGAGCCTGGATGGGGCCGTCCAGGAGAGAAAAGAGCTCCTCCGCCGGCAAGGTCTGCTCCAACCCCAGAATATCGGTAAAGCTCACACTTTTACTGCGGCCCAGCTCCAGCTTCATGGCCTCGGCCGTGGGGAAGTCCACCAGGCATGCCCGCATTAGGGCTTCCGTGATTTCGTCGCCTGCTACGGTAGCCATAGTATACCCCACCACGCTGCCGTCCCTGCATACGGCGATGTCCGACGTACCAGCCCCGATGTCCACCAGGGCCAGGTTGAGAAGACGGAGATCCGCCGGAATCGCGGCATTTAGAGCCGCGATGGGCTCCAGGGTCATGCTGGCCACCTCCAGGCGGGCCTTCTGCATGACCGCGTAGAGGGAGTCCACCACCTCGCTGGGGAGAAAGGTAGCGACCACGGCGGCCTCCAGATGCTGGCCGGTATGCCCCAGAAGGGTGGTCAGCGGATAGTGGTCCAGCCAGAACTGCGTGGGAGTGTAGCCCACCAGGAAGAACCGCTGTTCCTCCGGGCCGTCGGTGGACAGCGCTTGTTCCGCATTTGCCACGGCGGTGGCTTCGAGCTGGTGGATACGCTCATGACCCAAGGCCTCAGGGGCCGAAAGCTCCAAGGTGCTGCGGCCCAACTCGGTACGCAGAGCCCGGCCCGCGGCTGCCACGCAGGCGCAGGTAAGCCTTCGGCCGGAGGCTTCTTCCAGGCGGTGTGTCACAAGGGAGACAGCGCCGGCAACCTGGTCAATATCCTCGATCTGACCGTCCAGCATGGCACGTCTGGCGTGCGGCTGCTTTTCCAGGGCTAGTATGCGTATCCGTCCCTGCTCCAGGGCTCCCAGCATCCCGATGACGCTGCGTGTACCTATATCAAGCGCATAGATGAGCTCTCCTTCTTCCATTTTAGTCGGATCGGAGTGAATCGGCATTCTGGACGGCATCTCCCTTCGCAAGCTATATGTTTGGGGAAAAAGGCGGGAAGCCGCCTCAGTATGGGCTGAGGTGGCCTCCTGCACTTCTGATCAATCAGTATTTGCTGAACGGGTTGGCGGCGGTGCCTGCGGCTGAGAGGGAGGCCTGGCTGTCCGCGGCGGGAGAAAGGGGGGCAGAGGCGGAGTCAGCCTCTGACTTCAGCTTGAATTTTTGAATGAGCTGCTTCATCATGACTGCCTGGGAGGACAGCTCCTCGCTGGCTGCGGCGGACTCCTCGCTGGTCGCCGAGTTGGTCTGAACCACGGCGGAGATCTGATCCACACCGGTGGTCAGCTGCTCAATGGACTGAGACTCCGAAATTGCGTTGTCGGCAACCTTTTCCATGTAGGAAATCGCCTCGGAGGCGGAGGCAACGGTTTGCTGCATGCTGGAGCTTACCTCCTCCGCCAGGGACTTGCCGCGCTCCACATGGGACAGGGAGGTTTCGATAATGGCCTTGGACTGCTTGGCTGCCTGGTCCGATTTGGAGGCAAGACTGCGCACCTCGTCGGCAACCACCGCGAAGCCCTTGCCTGCACTGCCCGCGCGTGCGGCCTCTACCGCCGCGTTCAGCGCCAGGATATTGGTCTGGAAGGCAATGTTTTCGATGGTGTCGATGATCTGCCCAATATCCTTCTGGCCGGAATAGATGTCGTCCATTGCCTGGCTGAGCTCCTGCATGCGGTCGTTACAGACCTGAACTTGGCCGGCAGCCAGGTCAGATTTTTCCTTCGCGGTTTTGGCCGTCTCAGCGCTGTTCTGAGCGGAGGTATCAATCTCATTGATGGTGGCGGAGAGCTCCTGGACGGCGCTGGCCTGCTCCGTAGCGCCCTGGGCCAGGGACTGGGAACCGACGGACACCTGCTCCGCCCCGGCGGATACCTGATCGGAGGCGTTGAGAATCTCCGACATGGTGGCGTTCAGGTTCTGGAGGAGATACTCAATATTTGTCTTGACGGGCATGAGCTGGCCGGGGTATTCCTCATGGCTTTCCACCGTCAGATCGCCGTCGGCAAGTCCTTTGGTGATCTGAACAATATCTTCAATGACTCTTCCAAGAATATCCTGGGAGGTGCGGACCGCATCACAGATGGTTCCGATCTCATTGGATGCCTCATAGGTCAGCTCCACCGAGAGATCGCCCTGGCTGAAAGCGACAACAGCCTGCTCCGCCTCCTGGAGGGGACGGGTAATATTCCGAATGGCGCGCAGGTTCAAGAGTATACCAATGGCAACAACCAGGATGGCCATAATAAAGAGAACAATCTGGCTGCGGCTCACACTTGCCTGTGTAGAGTCGATGTGAGCATCGAGGTCGTTCTGGACTTCACGAATGAGCGTATTCCCGTCACTTACGGCCTGATTCAGCTTCGGAGTGCATTGTGTTTCGATTAGCCGACGTGCCTCCTCAAGATTATCCGCTTGAAGGGCGGTATGGATATCCTCAAAGGCATTTTCCCATTCACGTACAGACTGAATATAAGTCTGGGCGACGCCGTCGGAATCTGTATAGAGGGTCTGAATCGTGGAGATCGACTTCTCGATCGAATCCACGGAGGCCTGAATCTCATCAATGATTGAGGTATCATACCCGGACAGCGCCATGTCCCTAAGCTGACGGGCAATCGAATTGACCTCCGTTTCACTGCTCTGGACGGCATTGGTAATGGCAATGGGACCTGTGAGGATGGATGTATAGTCCTTCTGGATTTTGATGGTCTGTCTGATTGAAAGGAATGTCAAGGCCAACGCGATCAGGATGGTAATTAAGAATACAATTAAAAGCCGCATTCTAATTTTAAGATTTTTTTCCATGTTGCGCATATTTGCAATACACCTCTCCTAACATAGTCGGCGGCAGGCTATACAATATCTCCATACCGCCCTTTTTGCACATCGCCCCAGATCTGGCCATCCACCAGTGTAATGACCCGTTTCCGAAGCAGATTCACAAACTCCTTTGCATGGGTTGCCATGATAATGGTAGTACCATGGCGGTTTATCTCACAGAGCAAATGCAGAATATCCCAGATCGTGTCCTCGTCCAGGTTCGCGGTCAGCTCATCCAGAACCAAAATGGACGGGCTGTTGATAATCGCGCGGGCCAGTTCCACCCGGCGGCACTCCCCATAGGATAGCTCCACTGGGTAACGCGCTCCCACATCAGGCAGGCCGACCATAGCCAAAGTCTTCTGAATCCGGGTTTGTATAGGCGGGAGCTTCCGGCTCTGCGTCAGCATGGCGACTGCGGATAAATTTTCGGAGATGGTCCGTTTCCGCATGAGCTGTGAGAGCTGAGGTACGCGGCCGAAAACCAGGCGCAGGCGGTCGCGGCGAAGCCTGGAAAGCCGCGTCAGGTTGATATCATCCAGAAAGACGGCCCCGGAGGTAGGGCGAAGATCCCCGGATATGAGCTGGAGCAGCGTACTTTTTCCCGCGCCGCTGCTGCCTGTGAGAAAGAGGAATTCACCCTGCTCGACCGTCAGATTGATTTCCTGCACAGCGGCCATTTGCTTTTTATCCTGCGGGTAATACTTGCTGACCCGCTCTAACCGAATTTGCGGCATGTGGACTCCTTTTGCCTGTATACAATAAAAGAAAAAATTGCTATAATAAAGAAAATATTATATAATAAAAATTTTGAGGTACTCTTATGTCCGGTACGAAAAACAGACCGCATAAAAGGCGAAATATAATACTTCTTGTTTTGTTGGCCCTCCTCTGTATTGGTGGGGTAGAGCTGCTGGTCTGCCGCTTTGCTGCGCCGGAGCTGTTCCAGCGGCTCACGGCCCCCGTGACAGGATTGATGCAGCGTGTCTCGGACTTCGGGGAGGCACTACACAGCAATTTGCAGGAGCTGCTTTCCCGACCGGGGGAAGATGAAATGGTGAATCAACTGGCCGGCCCGCCCGCCATTGAAGAGGTCCCTCCGGCGGAGGAGAGCAAGGTCACGGAGTTTGTCACCCGGGACGGGCGGGAGTATCTGACCGGCGGAGTCGTGGATTTGGTTTACTACAACCAGGGGGAGGAACCCTGGGCCAGCCAGACCTTCGGTAATGATCCGATCCGCGGCTACGGCTGCGGGCCGACGGCGATGGCCATGCTGGCCTCCAGCCTGACTGGGGAAGAAACCGACCCCGGGGCCATGGCCGACTGGGCCTATCAGCAGGGGTACTGCGCTCCTGGCAGCGGTTCCTATCTGTCCATTGTGGAGGGAACTGCGTCCGCCATCGGACTGGAAGCAGAGGCCTATGAGGCGGCCTCCGCCGATGCTCTGGTGCAGCAACTGGCATCCGGACACCTTTTTGTTGCGCTGATGACCCGTGGACATTTCACCGAGCGGGGCCACTTTATTATCCTGCGGGGCGTGACCCTGGAAGGCCGTGTACTGGTGGCAGACCCCAACAGCAGAGAGCGGAGTCTGGCCGCCTGGGAGCCGCAGCTCATTTTGGATGAGCTCTCATCCAGCCGCAGCTCGGGCGCGCCGCTGTGGCGGATCTCCATGCACCAGTAAAAAACGGTCGGGGCTAGGAATCGTAAAAGGAATCCTTTCCGCACAGGCGGCCGCTGGCGGCCCGGTCGGCCTGGACAACCCTGGTCCAGAGGGCGCGGTTGCGCTGAAGCTGCTCCTGGAGGGGGTGGGTAGCGGGGCTGGCCGCCGGGGCCTGCCCGGACAAAAGCCCCTCCAGCTCCTCCCGGTCTTCCGCCGGAAGGATGCGGCACTGCTGCGCCAGGTTGGTCTGGTATTCCCGCAATTGGTTGATCGGCTCCTGCCGGAGCTGGAGAAAGAGCTGAACGGAGACAGAATCCCCCCGCTGTATGGAGGCGGAGAGCTCTCCCGTCAGCTCAAGCACCTCGGAGAGCGCCGCATAGATGCGGCGCTCCGTGGCCAACACCGAAGTGAGCTGTTGTTCCGTCAGCATTTATACGCCCTCCTGCGGAGAAGTGGCGGCGCTTTTTTCCGCCTGCCGGAAGCTGTCCCGCAGCTCTGAGGCCATTTCCTTCACACGGGCCAGCTCCTTGGCGTTGCGCCCCGAGACGACCCGGCTGAGCTCATAGCAAAAGTACTCGTACAGCCGGCTCAAATTGGCGCTGATGGGGAACTGGCGGTCAAGGGTGTCGTCCAGATAATGGATGATATCGACACTGCGGCCGACCGCCCCCTCGAATACCTCGTAATTCTCCTGACCCAGGCTCAATTCCGCCTGGGTCAGCCGCTTGATCAGTTCGTCGTAGAGCAGCAAAAGCAGCTCACCCTGGGTCATGGTATTTAAGGAGTCCTCACGGTAACGCTGGTAACCCCGCATATCCATATGTATCATGTTCCTTTCCGGAACGGCGGCGGCGTTAATAGCCGCCCATCATTCCCGCGAGACTGGAACTCTGGGAGTTCATCTGCGCAATCAGCATTTCCAGCTGGGTGAATTTGTTGGTGTAATAGTCCACCTTGTCCGACATTTTGGTCTGCCACTTATCCACCTGCTTGTCGATGTCCTTCATCTGCTCCAAAAGAGTGTTCTTCAGAGCGGCAGAGGGGGAGTATTTGGAGCCGGCCTTTTCAATGAGAATACCCTTTGTTGCGCCGGTAGTGGCCGCATAGCGGTCCGTCACCTTCTGGATGGAGGCCATCAGACCGTCGCTGGCGGCGCCGTTTTCCTTGCTCTTGGTAAACGCATCCTTGACCTGGTCCGGGTTTTGTTCCAGTGCCTCGCGGAGCGCGTTTTCATCCAGCGAAAGGGTGGTCAGGCCGTCCTCATAGCTGGTTTTGATGCCGATGGAGCGGAGGAAGGAGCCGTCGGAGCCGCCGGGGGCCACTGCGGAGCGCAGGGCGCTGTACAGGGAGGAGAGGTCCCGGTCCATAAACAGGATGCCGGTTTTTGCTTTCTCCTCGTAGGCCTTGATCTCGCTCTCGGTCATGTCCGCCTTATCCTCGTCAGTCAGGGGCTTGTACCGGGAGCCGTCTGACTTCTCCAGAGGCATGTCGGAGTAGGCCTTTTTGACCTCGGACACAATGGCGTTGTAGTCCTCCACCATAGTCTTGACCACGTCAATGATCTTGTCCGTGTCGGTCTTACTGGAGAAGGTGACCGGGGTTTCTCCATCTTTCACCTCAAATGTGCCGTTTAAGGTGATGGACATGCCATCCAAATCAAAGGTGTTGGAGCTGCGGGAGAACTCCATCTTCTGGCCGTTGATGGTGGCGGTGAATTTTGCGTCCTGCCCAGCAGTGTAGTGATCCTTATCAGTTACATTGACTTTACCGAACAGCCGTTCACCCAACTCCCCGCCAATCTCAACCCGTCCGCCTGCGCCGGTTTCCTTGGCGGTAAAGACAAACTGGTTGGTGGTCTTGGAAAAGCTGACGCTGACTCCGGCCTCGGTGTTGCTGTTGATATCATTGAGCACAGTCTCCAGGGCGGTGTCCTTGTTGTATTTGCCAATGGAAACGCCGTTAACGGTGAGCTCGTACTCCTGAAAGCGCTTGCCGTCCTTGTCCAGACGGAAACCCTGCTCGTCTACGGTATTGCCTTCGGAATCCACACGGGAGGTCACCTTGCCGTCCTTGTCCTTTATCTCAGTCACATCACCAATGGCTCTGGCCAACTCGCCGCCGGTCAGGCCATTCAAGCCCGCACCGTCGCTCGTCCGCCCCAGCAGATCGCCCAAGGTTTTGCCAGTGTCCACATAGGAGGTCACACCATTCTCACCCAGGCCGAGCACCTCGCCGACAGGGGAGGTGATGCGGAAAGTGTCTCCATTGCTGACGCTGAAGGAGAAGGAGCGCTCTCTGGGGCCAGTAGTATCCATATCGACCGTTATCTTGCCCTTACCGAAGGCCTTGTCCAGACCTTCCTGGAGGTTCTGTTTGACCTGCTCATGGAGATTGCCCTTTGAGGGATCAATCTCGCCCAAAGTAAAGGTCTTGGTCTGGCCGTTGAGGGTGACGGTAAAGCTCTTACCAGAGAGGTATTCCGCTTTGGTGGCGTCTTCCTTCACCACCTTCTCGGTAGTGCTCAGAGTAAAGCTGGAGGTGCCCTCGGCATCGGCAGAAGTGACCAGATTTTTAAGATCTCCGGTGGCACCGCTGAAGTGGACGTTGTTGCCAGCACCTTTCTTGTCGCTGAGGGTAACGGTGCCGTTGCTGTCCACCTTGACATCAATGAGGGTATCGGCGCTCACCTGGTCGCCGCTGCTGGTGGTAATCTTCTGCTCCTTCAGCTTGTCCTGGAGGGCCGTTTGGAATTTGGCAGTGTCCAGAGTGCCGTCGGCCTTGTTGAACAACTCCAACTCTCCGAAGTCCAGCGTGACCTTCTTGTTGCCATACTCCAAAGTAAGGGAGCCGCTCATGGTGCTCAGCGGCTGTTTTTCGCCCAGCTTGACCGGCTCGCCCTTTCCAAGGGACGTGTCCAGCCCGGAGGCGTCATGGGTATACCGGGCGGCCTCAGCCAGTTGTTTTACAGCGTTGAGCACAATGGTGCTGCTGCTCTTGCCGGTGGCGCTCACCAGATCGGCATAGGTCCCGTTGGCGGAGGTGAGGATCGCGTTGTTGAAGAAGCTGGCGCTGAACAGGTTGGTGGCGGGGGAGTTGTAGGACATATACTTGCGGGAAAACTCCACCAGCTTGTCGGAGATGCTCTGATAGGCGGACTGCTGCCACTGGAGCATGGTACGGTCCTGCCCCAACTGTGTAATTTTCTGCTGGTACCCCTGTACCATGCCCTCGATCATGGCCTCGGTGTCCATTCCGCTGGCCAGGCCGGAAATGATGTTGCTGTTTCGGCTCCCATAGATGCTGGAAGAGGAACCACTGCTCATAAGGCTGGAGATAGATGCCATGCTGCCCACTCCTTTCAACGTGCAACATGAAAATATGGCTTGATTGACAACCATTGGCTTTCTGAGTAAAATGGGTGTGTTGATAGGCCCCAATACTCTGTATTATGTTATCGTCCGGCCAAAGGGAAAATTAAGAGAGGATTTCGATTTTTCTGACGAAAAGGTGCGAAAACCTGCTCTGCTCCGGCCGGAGATGGGTGAAAGGGGTACAGGGGACATGGCGACCACCGTGATTGCGATTACGAACCAGAAGGGCGGCGTCGGAAAGACGACGACCGCTGCCGCGCTGTTGACCGGCCTGCACCGCCGCGGCGCCGCCGTATTAGGTGTGGATATGGACCCGCAGGGGAGTCTGGGGTTCAGTCTGGGGCTGGATATTGAGCATTGCACCACCATTTATGACGTATTCCGGGGGCAGGCGGAGCCGGAGCAGGCCATTGTACGGACAGATACCTGCGACATCCTTCCGTCCAACATTCTGCTGTCCGGCGCGGAGCTGGAGTTTAACCGGCCGGGACGGGAATTCCTGCTCAAAACCGCCCTGTCCAAGGTAGAAGATCAGTACGACTATATCATCATTGATACACCGCCGGCCCTCAGTCTGCTGACGGTAAATGCATATGTAGCTACGGACAGCTTGATTATCCCCATGTCTCCGGAGATCCTGAGCCTGCTGGGGGTTTCCCAGATCAAGGAGACGATCGAGAGCGTCCGCAGTTATTACAATTCCCGGCTGCGGGTATTGGGTATCCTGCTGAACAAGTTCAGCGCCCGGCTCACTCTGAACCGGGAGGTGCTGGAAATGGCGGAGCAGATTGCCGCACAACTGGATACCAGAGTATTCCAGAGCAAAATCCGCGGCAGCGTTTCTGTGGCGGAGTCCCCTGCCCACGGGGTCAGTGTTCTGGACTATGCGCCGCGCTCCAAGCCGTCTCTGGACTTTGAGGCGCTGTGCGAGGAGATTGCGGGCGGCTTTATACCGCGCGGCGGACGCCGGACAGATGGGGAGGTGCGGTGATGGCCGGGAAAAAGGGGAGCCGGAGCAGCAAGACCGCCCATGTGCTCAACCTGCTGTCGGGGGGAGAGGCGCCGGAGGCGCCGGAGCAGCGCCCGGCGGCGGGGACAGAGCGGACGGAGGAGCCGCAGGCCGGGCCCACGGCTCCCCCGCCGCCCCGGGAGCGTCCCATCCTGCCGCCGATTGTGGAGGTGGCCCGCACCAATAGCGAGGCATTATCGGAAACCATTCGGAGCGCGCTGGAAAAGGAGCTGGAGGAAGAGCAGGCCCAGGAGAGGGCATTGGAACGGGCGGAAGAAGCGGGGGAGGAACATGCGGCCCAGCCCGCGGCAGAGCCGCCGGAGGAACCGGAACGGCCCGATGACCCGGCGGAGCCCCTGCCCCCCTCCGCCCCAATGCCTCCCAAGGCCAGTCCCATGCAGGAGCAGAAGCCGGTGGAGCAGGGACTTCCGGACGGGGCGGAGTGGGTGAATGTTATGCTCGGACTGGTGGAGGAGAAGGCGGAGCGCTATGTCAAAATGTTTGGCCTGTGCCCCTGTCCCCGCTGTGTGGCGGATGTGAAGGCGCTGGCCCTCACCCGGCTGCCGGCCAAATATGTGGTTCTGCCCGCCGAACATAAAAAACCGATGCTTAGCCTATATCAGGCGCGCTATGACGGCGATGTGACTACGCAGGTTATTTACGCCTGTAAGGCTGTGATGGATGCACCGCGCCACGGCGCGGCCCAGCCCGGCCTGGCATCAGATAGGGGCTGAATATTTCTTATAAGATGTGTTAAGGAAAGTATTAACATTCTAGGTGTAGAGCCGATAAATTCTATAAGGATATACAATTTTACGGAAAGGAGTTGAAAGATGTTGAAAGATATGGACTGCCAGAGGGTGCCCGTCGAGGGGAACGGTCACGGCGATGGAGGCAGCTTCCTGCACCGGCTGGTTATGCGGCTGTATGGCGGCGGAGGGGAGCAGGCGCAGGATGCGCAGGATGTGTTACAGGAAGCAGTGTTGCCCACGGAGCACCTGTCTGCCCCCTCCACGGAGCAAGCCCCAGCTGCTCCCCAGAAAAAGGCGGGTCACAGTGTAAATACACCGACCAACAGTTTGCTCTATGCGCTGTGGAGTGAGTGGAACGACATTCAAGTTGGAGTGAATGCATTTGACTATGTTCTGAACCTGCCACTGGAGGATGGCCGGAACGGCAGGCAGCTTCTGAACGATGAGGAAAGCAAAACGGCGCTTACCCAGATTAAGCTGAAATTGATGAACTTGGCAAAGCAGCGTTTTTGGGAGCGCGGAGCGGATGCCCAGACCACGATGGATGCTCTGCCATGTGTGTTTCTATCAGAAAACAAAATGGTGGCATGGCTGTTTCTCTTTCCGCCGACCGGCGGCGGCAAACCAGCCTCCTTGGATCGCCTTGAGCATTCTGTTTGCGAAGCAGGCGTCTTATTCGGGATAGATCACGAGCGGCTGCAGCAGCTTGCGGATAGTCCGGAGTACTTTCAGTTGAGTGTAGTCGCCTATGGACTTGCTCCCATCCCCGGAGATGACGGGCGGATTGTGGAACTAGTACCTCGGGAGCCGCCGCAGACTGCGCCTCAAGAGGGAGCGCAGGGACTGGTGGACTATCGTTCCAGCAGTTATACAAACATTATCCATGAAGGCGATGTGATCTGTGACATCATTCCTCCTTCTCCCGGAACAAGCGGAGTGGATATCGCGGGAAATGTCATCCAAAGCCGTGCTGGGCAGATGCCGCATGTTCCACAAGGGCAAAACACGGGCGTCAGTGAGGATGGGCAGCATCTGGTAGCGCTGACCAGCGGAAATCTCATTTTTGAACAGGGTGTCTTTCGCATTCGTCCTACCCTAGTGGTGGAGAAAAATGTGGATTACAGCACGGGAAATTTGGATTTCGTTGGAGATATTATCATTCGTGGAGATATTTGCGCTGGTTTTTCCGTTCATACCACCGGAACCGTAACAGTTGACGGAGCTGTCGAGGGGGCCATTGTGGAGGCTGGCGGTGATATAATCATTACCAAGGGGGTACTGGGCGATAACTCCGCAATGATTAAAAGCGGTCGAACTGTAAGAGCAGCTTATCTGGAAAACTGCGTCGTATATGCAGGTACTGCAATCTTGGCGGATTGTGCCATAAATGCACAGCTTTACAGCGATGGCGCTATCCGCATTGTAAGTGGGCGCGGTACCGTTATTGGGGGCCTGCTAACAGCGGTTGACCGAGTTGACGTAAATGTGATTGGGGCCCGCTCGGGGGTATTGACTGAGATTGCACCTGGACAGCGCTCTTTTGCGCTTATAGAAGCAACGGATTTGGAGCGATCCTTGGAACAGATGAAGAAGGAACACAAGGAATTAGAGCGAAGTTTGGAATATCTGGAGCAGCAGGAGCCCTCAAAAGAAATCAGCGCAAAGATTTCTAATTTCAGACTGCGTTACGCCACAACCGGCCTGAAATTGGACGCTATGCGCAGGCGGCTTAAGCTGCTGCGTGAGGAACGATTTGACCTAAGCCAGTGTCGGCTATGCTGCCAAGTGGTTTATCCGAAGGCGAAAATCAGCATTGGCTCAGATACCATTACCGTTTCCGACCTGGAAACACAATGCAATGTGCATCTCTCAAAAAAAGGAATTCAACTGCGCTGATTTTATATTATCAGTGACTGCGGTAGTTGTTTTTCAAGCAAAAGGGAGGTGAATATACAATATGGCGGAGAGAGTCCCGCTTGCTTCTGAGCTTTCCCGCATCATGGAGCGGGTTGCATGCGAGGTGACCCGACATGTCGGACAGTTGGAACTGCGGCCAGTCCTGGATGAGAACCCTCCTGCGGAAACGGGAGGCTGTCAAGTTCAGACTACATTGTACGGCGGTTACCACTCCCGGATTACATTGACTAGCAATTACCTCTTTTTTTTCAACTTGGCAAAAAATATGATGGAAGAGTCGCCTACCCTGGAGGATGTTGCTGATTATGCAGTGGAATACTTCAATGTGCTCTGCGGCCATATTGTGGCTGAAATCTTTCGCGTAACAGGGGTGACCGCAAAATTTTGTTGCCCTATTTTTGGACATAAGGTTCGTTCAGAGGCTGTTCCCTTCCAAACATGTACCCAATTCTGCTGTCCGTATGGTTGGCTGGAGCTCGGATACGCACCTCTGCCTATGACTGCAATCAGTGCCAAACACGAAGGAGAGGAGAAAGAACTATGAGTAAGAAGCTGATGATTGTAGATGACTCCCGTGTGGTGTATGCCAGTATGAGTAAGATGCTGGAAAACAGTGGGTGGGAAATCGCTCAATTTTGCAGAAGCGGGGAGGAGGCGCTCAAGACCTACCCTGATATTCAGCCGGATGTCGTCACAATGGACATCGTTATGCCGGGGATGGATGGGTTGGAGACTGCTCGCAGGTTGTTGGAAAAATGGCCGGCCGCTAAAATCCTGTTTGTATCCTCATTGGCCTACGATGAAATGGTTGCACAGTCCAATGCTCTGGGTGCAAAGGGTTTCCTCTACAAGCCGTTCCATCGGGAAGAGTTCCTGACCAAACTTGCAGATATCGTATCAGTGTAATGGATCAATTGGCCCCGAAAAGACAGAAAACCGGGTTATGTTTGACACATAACCCGGTTTTTTGTCAGACTGCGGCGGTCCCTGACGAGGTTGTCATTGCTTCCATGTTTGGGCCCTGGGTAGTATCAGGATTGGATTTGTTGCAAAGATAAAATCCGAGTAAAAATAGCTTTTTAACGTGGATTTCATTATACGAACGGAATTAACCGAAAAACACGGAACCATATCACGTAAAACGGTGTGCGTATGTGGGTCATTCCGGCCGTGCATACCGGCTCTGGGCAACACCGCGGATCAGAGGCATTTATAGTAAAAAGCAGGCATGGATACTCTGCGCAGAGTATCCATGCCTGCTTTTGCTCAGGCGTAGACATCAAACTGATAGCCAGAGCTGGAGGAGGGGGGGAGCATTTGCAGCAACTCCTGTACTGCCAGCTCCTGGGACTCCATTGCCTTTTTTGAAACGGCAAGCGTATAGCTCTGCTGGAGCTGTGCAGACGCAAGGCTGCTGGCTGTGGCAGCGATTCCATCCATCATGTTCATTCAACCTGTCTCCAATCCTTCAAAATCATCTGTGCGGACCCGACGGCGGGGTTACAGCCTCCGCCCTGCGGAACGCAGACTCCAGAGACGCGAGGAGCTGTGGGGTAGAGGGGCTCTGGGCGGCCTCCTGGTTGGAGGAAACGGCCTGCTGCAGCTCGCTGCGGAGGATCAGCATCTCTTTGGGGGCCTGAATACCCAGGCTCACATTTCCGCCGGAGTCCACAGAGAGAACCGTGATACTGATATCCCCGCCAATCGTCAAAGATTCACCCGCTTTTCGGCCTAGAATCAGCATAGGGTGCCCGCCTTTCCCCCCTGGAACTCCGCCAGACGATGCCGCATGTGGTAGGCATCCGATTCCAGGATGACCTGAATGGCCCGGCGGCTGTCCGGATTGACTACAACAGGGCATTTGAAGTTCAGAGTGCTCTCCTGCACAGGCTCCCGGACAACGCAGAGGACATAATAGCACAGGGCATGGCTGTCCTTGACCTCCATCTCACGCAATTCCTCAGAAGAGAGCAGCGGCTGATAGCTGGGATGCAGAGAAAAGGGATTCATGGCGATAAAGGCCAGGGAGGGGGTGGCGGCACTCTGCAAGCAGAGCATATTCCCGTCACTGCCGGCGAAGGGGAGCAGCAGAAAGGAGCGCTCCTCCTCAAACCCAAACAGGCCGTTGGGAAAGGTGATCACCTCGTCCGGAGGGACCTCCACGGTACCAAAGTATTTCGTTTCAAACTTCAAGGGGCTGCCTCCGTTCAGGCCTTTGTATCCAGCGGCTCATAGTTGGGGTCGGCGGAAGGGGGGACATAGAGCGGGCCGCCGATGTATTTGATGACCACATCCGGCTGCTGTGTCACTTTGAACTCAATGTCGCCGGGGACAAAGGTGAACTGCATCTGGTTCATGCGCCAGTCGAAGTTGAGCTTATCCATCTCATAGCGGATGCTCATTTCCCCGCCGGTCCAGGAGATATCGGGGCCCACCTCCGGGAGAAACTGGATGCCAAGCTGAGCGGGCTGGTCCACGGTTTTTTGCTGTGCCAACTGGGGGATCACATCCTGGTCAATTTTGGCCTCCATCATCATGCGGCCCTCCTGCGCCAGGACGGCGGTAGCCTCGTATGCCGCACGCTGTCCCTGGGCTGCCCCCTGCTGGATGCTCTGGGCGGTGGTGGGGACGATAGAACTGCGCGCCTCAAAGGTATCAATGTTGACCCGAATGGGCTGGCTGCGGATCTGGAGCCCGCGTCGGTCGCGGGAGACCTCCATCTGGGCGGTGCCCCGGGCATACTCCAGATGGGCATTGGTCGTTTTCATCTGGATTTCAATTGGGATAGTCTGAATTTCAATCAAGGGACGCATTGGGACGTGCTCCTTTCCGTACAAAGGATAGAAATCACTTCATATAGTCCATCAGGGACTGAGGAATCACATTGGTGCCCACTTGAAGGGCGGCATTGTAACAGGTTTGGGCCCATACAAGCTCCAGAATGGCGTCCGCCGGGTCGATGTCCTCCAGGTTGCTGCGCTCCACATTGAGGGCATCGTAGGTGTTTTTTAACTGGGTTCCGTTTTTGTCCAGGAAATTGGCCTCAGTATCCAGGGTGGTCCACTTCTCCCCCATGGCTTCGCGGGAGGCATCCAGCTTCTTGAGCAACTCCTCCGCTTCGGAGCGGCTTCCAACATTCCATGTCTGAGTCTCATGGTCATAGCCCTCAAAAATATCGGCCAGCCGGAGCATGATAGAGGCAAGGTTCTTGGGATCGCCGTCCGCGTCCACGCCGTAGCCCATGATACCGATGCCGGAGATGGCGGAGTCAAAGGCTGTGGAGGGGATCACCTCACCGTTCCCGTCCAGCTTGAAGCCCAGTCCGATATCCACGTACTGGTGTTCCTCATTCCACATATCCAAGACTTCTTTGTTGGTCATGTCCTTACCGTTTGCGTCCTTAATTGGCTGTCCCTTATCGTCCAAGTAAATATCATCCAGGGTATCCGGATTGTCGATCTCGACGCCGCGGTAGGTGACAAAGCCCTTATCGTTGATAGCAAAGGGGGCGTTCAGGGAGTCCGCCCCGGCGAACACAAAATTATTGCCGTATTTGCCGTTCATGGCCTGAATAATGGCCTCGGCGCCCTCTCGTATGATCTGCCCCTGGGTATTCAGGGTGCTGAGGTTGGTATCATTCAGGCCGCTGAGGGCGGGGACGCGGCCGGTGTCCTGTACCAGACCGTCATAACCGTCCAGCACGCTCTTCAGAGTGCTCCACGCCGTCTCGTACTTATGCAGGACGGTGTCGTTGTTGGAATACTGCGCATTGGTGGCGTTGAGGGAACTGTGAATTTTGAAGGCACGGGTGGCCGCGGCGGGATCCGACGCATAGGAGCTGAACTGCCGCTGGGTCATCAGCTTGGTCATGGCGGAGTTCAGGGAGTTGGTGGACTTCATGAGATTGGAGCGGTACATCCGCAGGGAGCTGTTAGTTGTAATACGAATCATAATCAATACCTCTTATTGTTCCCGTTCCAGACCTTAGACAACCATGCCGTTGATCAGGGAATCCAGAGCCTCTTCCAATACTGTCATCAGCCGGCAGGCGGCGGTATACGCCTTCTGATAGACCATCAGATTCGTGGCCTCGTCATTCAGATCCACACCGGATACGCTGTCCCGGTCGGTGTAGACGGTGTTATTTACGGTGAGATAGTTGTTCAGCTTGGCAGTAGTACCCATCTGATCCTCTGCCAGGGTGGACTGGGTGCGGAGCAGCCAATCCTCGAACGACATGGAAACGGAGGAGCCCACGGCACCCTGGCGAATATCACTCGGATCAATCCGGTGCTCTTTGGAGAATACCTCGAGGAATCTGGCCAGGTTGGAGCGGTCGTCGGAGGGGGCGTTGGGGTCGGTGGAGGAGAGCATGTGCACCTTACCCTCCGCCCAGTCCTTTGAGATGGCAATGTTACCGGCGGTGATCTTATCACCTGGATTATCCCGGTTCATAAAGAGATTCCCGGCCCCAGTGACGCCCTGGGCCTGGTTCAGCGCGTTCATCTGCTCGGCAAACTCATTTGCCAGGCTGTCCAGAGCCATCTGGTAGTAGGGGATACCCCGCTTAACGGTGGCGTCCTTATCGTTGTTGATCTCGGCTTGGGTGGAGTATTCGCCCTTCTCTGTCAGCATTTCCCGCAGGGACTGGAGGGAACCATACAGGTCGGTATCCTTGAGTGTGTCAAAAGCGCCGGCATTGGGGTTTTGTTTTACGCCATCCATGTCTTTCAAGGCGTCCAGCCGAACTGTATACCCGTCCTGCTCGTCCCCAGTGGAAACCTTGGTGGCAAATTCTCCATCAATGAGTTTGTTCTTATCCCCGGTGGCCAGCTTGACAGTGAGCTTCTCCACCATGAGACCGCCGCCCACATCCTCCATGGAATAGGTGACGTCAATTTTCATGTGCTGACTCAGGGTATCCAGCAGCAGGTTGCGCTGGTCCCGCAGCTCCAGGCCCTCGTCTCCACGGATATCGGAATTGCGGATGGCCACGTTCAGCTCCTGAATCTGGGAGAGGATGCTGTTGATCTCATCCACATCCTGCTTGAGGTAGCCCTCAAAGGTGGTTTTCAGCTCGGCCAGATCCTTGGCGGCGCTGTTGAACAGGTCGCACAGGGTGTCGGCGGACTGGCGGATCAGAGAGTCATAGCCCTCAATGCCGTTGGTGTTGGCCTTGTTGATCAGGTCGCGCAGATCGTTGAGTTGGTTGAGGATCAGGCCGTCATCCTGCTCGCCGTCGCCCTTGCCCACCTCGTCCAGGATTCCGGCCAGCTTCTCCAGGCCGGCGAGCCATGAATCCGCCGAGCCCACATCGGCCTGGGACTTCCGGTAGGAGATGTCCAGTCCCGGGTCCCGGAGCTGGGAGACGCCGTTTACCAGTACGCCCTGCCCCACCCGCACGTTGTACTGGGAGTGGTAGCGGTCTGAACCGCCGGAGATCAGACTGACCTGGTCCAGGCGCTGGCGGGTGTAGCCGTTGGTATTGATGTTGGTGATGTTGTTGCCGGTCACGTCCAAGCCCTTCTGGGCGGCGTAGATCCCCAGCTTTACTGTAGTAAGAGAGCCGAATGTACTGCTCATGCTGTTACCTCCTATGCTCTGAAGTCCGTTTTCATGCCGGTGGGGCGGGCCGGGGAGGCCTGGTAGTGAGATTCTGCATCCGGCTCCACCCCCCGCCGGGCCAATTCTCCATCCACCCGGCGGAGCTCCAGCTCTGTCAAAGTACGGGCGGAGCCCTGTGCGGCCTGAAGGACTGCGTAGCCCTTCAGTACCTGCTCCACCATGCGGCTGGTCTCCGCCCGGTATTCCGGCGGGCAGTGGGAGGGCATGTCACGCAGGGAAATGCCGGTCAGGCCGAGTCCGGTCAAAAGGGTCTCCCGTTTCTGCTCGCAGCCCCGCAGGGCAAGCGTGAGGGCCTGCTCCCGCTTCATGGCTTCGTTCAACTCGTCCAGAGCGTGCCCCTGCACCGCGTCAATCTTTTGCTGCTCCACATGGCTGATCTGGTCAAAGAGCTGACACAACTCAGAAAGCAGCGCCAGGTAATCGCTGTATTCCACCTCAGTCCGCCCCCTTCTGGAGCAGCATGCGGGCTGCAATTTCCTGGGGGTCGGGCTGGTAACGCCCCTCCCGGATCTGGGCTTGCAGGGACTCAATTTCTCGGCAGGTAGGCCGGATTCGGATTTCCTGTGAAATACGCCCGACAAGCTCTTTCATGCGCGTTTCCTCCCCGCTTGGCTGTATACTGAGCTGGAACTGGTCGTAGACCTGGCGCTCTGCTTGGGGGCGGGAGGTGCTGTGGGCTGCACCGGCCTGGGGGGAACGGCCTGCCCCTGGAACAGATACCCGGTGGATGGAATATTCAGAGAACATGAGATGGCCTCCTCAAGATAGCTGAACGGGAACGAATGAAACAAAGACTGGAAAATCTATTAGTTCTATCGTCACAGATAAAAAAAAGATAAGAACAAATTGGAGGAATACAGGAAATCTTTTTCTCAGTTTGCAGGTATGGGTGTAATAAGGAGGGCGGGCCCAAATGGGCCCGCCCTCCTTGGGGCTGGCGTTATTTTGACTCTGGGGCTGGCGAAGAGTCGGTCTCCAAGGAATCTCGAAGCTGGAAATGGGAGGTCAGTGATTTAAGAATCTGAGACTGGTCGGAAAGCTCCTGACTGGCAGCGGCGCTCTCTTCCGCAGAAGCGGAGTTGGTCTGCACAACGCTGGAGATTTGCTCCACGCCCACGTTGATCTGCTCAAGGGCGTCCGCCTGCTGTTCAGAGGCGTCAGAAATCTGGTGGATCGTAGCCGTGATGTCCTGGGCACGGCCCACCACATTTTCCAGATAGGAGGCGGTCTCATTCATACTGGAGGTACCCCTCTGAATGGCGGACAGGGAACGCTGAATCAGGGCGGCGGTATTCTTTGAGGCGTCGGAGGACTTCTGCGCAAGGCTGCGCACCTCCTCAGCCACAACAGCAAATCCCTTTCCGGCGGCCCCGGCCCGCGCGGCCTCCACTGCTGCGTTCAATGCGAGAATATTTGTCTGGAACGCAATATCCTCAATGGTCTTGATGATCTTTCCAATCTCGTTGGAGCTGCTTTGAATGTCCTGCATGGCGGACAGCGTTTCCTGCATTTTCTGATTGCTCTCTGCAATCTCCTGGCTGACCATGGCGGCCTTATCACTGGCATCACGGGCGTGCTCCGCGCTCTTTTGAACATGGTTCAGAATATCCGAGGTAGTGGCAGCCAGCTCCTCAACCGCAGAGGCCTGTTCAGTGGCCCCCTGGGCAAGCGCCTGTGCTCCGCTGGCAACCTGTTCCGACCCGGAGGAGACGTGATCCGCCGCATTGTTGATCTGGCTGAGGGTGTCGCTGAGGGTATAGTTGATGCGGCGAATGGAAAGCAGAATTTGGTTGTAGTCCCCAATATAGCGCTCACGATCCTTCGAGCGGATTCGGAAGTTTCCGTCACTCATCTCATTCAGCAGATAACTGATATCCTGAATGATCGCCCGCAGGTTTTCCGTCATAGCCTGGAAGGACTGGGCGAGCTGCCCGATTTCATCCTGAGAGCGGATGTCCAGGTGTACGTCCAGGTTACCGGAGGCGATCTCGTCAGCAGCGGACACCACAGCACGGATAGGAACCAGCATTTTCCGGAGGACGGCGGTCACAACCAGAAGAAGCACCAGCAGCGATGCCACCGACAAAATAAGCAGCAGGCGTGTGGTCCGGGTGACGGAGGACAGGGCGTCCGAGGTATACACACCGGTCATGGACCACCAGGTTTCACCGCCCACCTGCAAGGGGCTGTAGAAGCAGGAGACCTGGTCGCCGTCCTCGCGGGTCTTGCGCATATTGAACGCATCCCCCTGGGCCATGGCGGCCTGAATGGCCTCCAGCTCGTCGGCCTGGGGTGTAAACTCCACCATGTTGTGTCCCACATCGTCCAGTGTTTCGCTGTCCCATATGATGGTTCCATCACCGCTGTAAAGGGTAGACCACATGGAGGTGTAATTGTTGTCGGAAATCTGGAGGGAAGAGAAGGAACTGAGGTTGATGACGGAGATGACCACACCAATCACAGAACCGTTGTAAACAATTGGAGTGCCGTAGGCGATAAGCAGCAGACCTCCATCCCGATAGGGGGCGGAAATGTAAATCCGGTTTTCCTGGGCGGGGACCCGGTAGGAGTCCTCTTTGGCATATTCCTCGTAGGAGGCATAGGCATCAACCTCGGCATCGGCCGAGGACATGTCGATATAAAACCCATAGTGCCGGAGGTTGCTCTGGAACTGATTGGGCTCAAACATGACGCCGATGCCCTCCAGCTCGGGGTTGTTTTTGACCGCGTTCCGGACCGTCTCCACAATAAACTGCTCCATATCGTATGCGTTGGAGGTCAGGGACAGGCCCGGATAAAGGGTGCTCTGCTGCATGGCAGCGGCGTCCCCGGGAGCGCCATTTGGTTTGGCGTAAATGCGGCCGATGTATTCCTGGATACCCCGGGCCGTATCATCCACAACCCCAAAGCTGTCCTGGATCTCTGTGCCGGTTGTCCTCGCCAGGGCGGACAGCTCGCCTGCAATGCCCTTCTGTATGCTGGTGCTGGTAGTGGAGATCGTCACTCCGATCAGAAGTGCAAAGATGACGGCCAGGACGGCCCCGATGATGACCGCCAGCTTAGAAGTCAGTTTCAGTTTCCCAAACAACATCGATTCCCCCATTCGGTATCATTGCAAAATGCCGCGTTATGGGCGTGATACCAAGTATTTGTATGTTTATCTCAAACCGGCGGCAGCGTCTGCCGCTTTGCCGGGAAGTTCCTCTCTGTCAAACACACAGTCAACGATTGTATGTAATCGTTTTCTGATGTTTATATCGGACGGATAAACAAAAAATTAAGGGGAAAAACGACAAAAACCTATCGGAAGTGCGGAATTTGGCTTTGATCGAGCTTGTTCCGATGTGGCTGGGTATTTTGGAAGGTTCCCAGCCAGTTGAGGTTGAGGGGAATGGGGGTAAGGAAGGAATCTGGTCGGACGGCCTCCCCGTGAAAATCGCTGCCCCCCGTGATATGGAGGCCGTATTTGTCTGCAAGGCGCAGATAGGCGGCGGTCTGTTCGGGGGAATGCCGGGGGTAAAAGCACTCAATCCCATCCAGCCCCGCGTCCTTCAGTGCACGGAGGATTTCCTCCAGGCGCCCGTGGGAGCAGCCGAGCTGGCAGGGATGGGCCAGAACCGCCTTTCCACCCGCGTCATGGATGGCCGCGATGCATTCCGGGGCGCCGGCCTTCCACCGCTCAATGCGCTGGTATTCGTCCGTGTCCAGATAGCGGTCGAAGGCCTCCCGGAGGGAGGAGACATACCCGCGC
>Ga0129317_1000058_pt1 | contig 135225 bp, 123 predicted proteins | sample Cm1ome_FD_94430 | JGI IMG/M metagenome (GOLD analysis project Ga0129317, IMG submission 94430) | Eastern black-and-white colobus group fecal microbial communities from Wisconsin, USA - Cm1105 metagenome | ecosystem: Host-associated > Mammals > Digestive system > Large intestine > Fecal...
CGTCTTTCATCATGCCTGCATCCTCGCCAATGATGACACGGACTGGTATATTATATACACATGGCTTGGAGACGGAAGCATCATTATTTTTGACTGCGACAAAAACTACTACTATGTGGAGGATGGCAAGGAGAAACGTTACATCGGCAGTGAGCAGGATAATAAAGAGATATTGAAACTTAAATCTGAAATTAAACGGTTGTGTGAGAAAGCGAAGAAGAAGGAAGAGCGGGAGCAGACGGAGAAACAGAGAAAACAGCTGATGCAGCTGCGTGATGTCGAGCCTTTCCGCTCAAACAACAAATGGGGACTGAGGCTTGACGGACGGGTGATAGTGCCTCCCATCTACCGTAACATCAAGAATCCTGTGGGTAACTATTGCGCCGTGGAGCTGTACCCGCAGCAGTGGGGCGTAATCCAGATTGACGGCAAAGTGATAGTGGATACATGCTATCACGATGTGGACATTAAGAAGAACGGAACAGCCAACCTGACCATATTCCCTGGTAAGACTATTAAAATGAATTTGGGAAAATAGCACGGTACTTTTTTATAGAGCATTATTTTCTGATTCCTTTTGGATAATTTGATGACATTTGTTACAACTATTCAGCGGAGTGGATAAGACACGCTTTTATAGCAGTCTGTCCGTTCCGCTTGTTTTGTTATAGATTTTGACAAGCTTGATAATTTTCAGCATTTAAGCAAAATAGCTTTCGCAACTTTTAAGCGTCCGTCCCTTTCTATACCTTATTATATATAAGGCGTATTGGCGTTCTCCGTTCAGGAGAACGGACGCACACAGAACCCACCATTGCCTATGTGCAATGACAGAAAGTAAGATGTTGTAAACACCCTGTAATACGGCGATTTGCGGCATGAAGCAACAAGGTTGCCATACCGAAGAGCGGTGTCAGCAGAGCGCTATCGCGCCGAGCGCCACCAGCGTCACCAGCACCGCCACCCTCGCCCAATCATACCATGCGACAATCTTTAAAGCCTTTTCCTTTTTCATTTTCAGTTCTTTTTTATTTATGATTATATCCTTTCACGCTGCAAAGATAAGGCTATGATGTTTCAAAACTATTACATACAGATGTAATTACTATTACCGGCAAACAAGTTTCCTTTATTTTTCGTTAAAAAAACAAACTAATGGCGATGTTTGAACATTAATTCAATATTTTTCATTAATTTTGCATCCGAATATATATTTTTTATATATGAGAAAGATATTTATACGGACATTATGGGTGCTTTTGATACTCTCAGTGCTGGGAGTATCATACGCATTTTATGCCATAAGGGAAGGCAAGATAGGATACATGCCCCCAATCCATGACCTGGAGAACCCCATCAACCGCTACGCCACACAGATTTACAGTGCCGACGGCAAGGTGATAGGCACATGGAACTACGACCGCGAGAACCGCATCTGTGTGGACTACTCGCAGCTGGCTCCGTCGCTCATCCACGCACTTATAGCTACAGAGGACGCACGTTTCTACAATCATTCGGGCATAGACTTCTATGCCCTGGGGCGCGCCATCGTGAAGCGCGGACTGATGGGACAGAAGAGCGCCGGAGGAGGCTCCACCATCACGCAGCAATTAGCAAAGCAGCTCTATTCGGGCAAGGCTGAGAACACCATGGAGCGCGCCCTGCAAAAGCCCATTGAGTGGGTGATTGCCGTGGAGCTGGAGCGCAACTACACCAAGGACGAGATTATAGCCATGTATCTCAACTACTTCGACTTCCTGCACAATGCCGTGGGCATAAAGACCGCCGCAAACACATATTTCGGCAAGGAGCCAAAGGACCTGACAATCAACGAGAGCGCTATGCTCGTGGGACTGTGTAAGAACCCGTCATACTATAATCCCGTGCGCTATCCAGAGCGTGCCGAGGAGCGACGCAACGTGGTGTTAGGGCAGATGCTCAAGGCAAACTACATCAGCCAGGCGGAACATGACAGCTGCAAGGCTGAGCCGCTGAAGCTCAACTTCCACGTGGCTGACCACAAGGACGGACCGGCGGTGTACTTCCGCGACATGCTGCGCCGCTATATGATGGCTAAGCGCCCCGAGCGCGCCAACTATCCCTCGTGGAACTACGTGAAGTTCCATCAGGACTCCATTCTCTGGGACACCGACCCGCTCTTCGGGTGGTGCAACAAGAACACAAAAAAGGACGGCAGCCACTACAATGTGTATGCCGACGGACTGAAAGTCCATACCACCATCGACTCACGCATGCAGCGCTATGCCGAACAGGCTGTGAGAGAGCACGTGGTGAAATTCCTGCAGCCGGCATTCAACCGCCAGATACGCGACAAGGCATACGCCCCGTTCTCGGGCAACCTCACTCCGCAGCAGATAAAGAAGATACTGATGAGGTCGGTGCGACAGACAGAGCGCTACCGCATATTGAGCGCACAGGGACTGAACGATGACGACATCATGAAAGAGTTCAAGAAGCCCGTGGAGATGACCGTGTTCACATATCACGGCGATGTGGACACCATCATGTCGCCGCTCGACTCTATACGCTACTACAAGTCATTCCTGCGCTGCGGATTCATGAGCATGGACCCGCGCAACGGTGCCGTAAAGGCATACGTGGGCGGTCTCGACTTCATGCACTTCGGCTATGACATGTGCCGCGAGGGCCGCCGTCAGGTGGGCTCCACCATAAAGCCATTCCTATACTCGCTTGCCATGGAAAACGGCATGTCGCCATGCGACCTCGCGCCAAACGTGCAGCAAACCTACACCGTGGCAGGACAGCCGTGGACGCCACGCAATGCCGGACATGCACGCTACGGCGAGATGGTGACACTGAAATGGGGACTGGCACAGTCGAACAACTGGATTTCGGCATACGTGATGAGCAAGCAGAACCCGAGGGCATTTGTTGACCTGCTGCGCGAATATGGCATAAACAATCCCGACATACACCCGTCTATGGCGCTGTGCCTCGGTCCGTGCGAGATTACCGTAGAGGAGATGGTGAGCGCCTATACCGCATTCGCCAACCACGGCATACGTGCGGCAGCATACTACGTCACCAAGATATGCGACAACGACGGCAATATCATTGCTGAGTTCCAGCCACGCATGAACGAGGTGATAAGCGAGGCAAGCGCCAACAAGATGCTGTATATGCTCAAGGGCGTTATCGACGGCGGAACAGGCGGGCGCATACGCTACAAATACAACATGAAGTGCGAGATGGGCGGAAAGACCGGCACCACCAACAACAACAGCGACGCATGGTTCATGGGCTTCACGCCAAACCTTGTGAGCGGACTGTGGATAGGCGGTGACGACCGCGACATACACTTCGACTCTATGAGCATGGGACAGGGCGCAACGATGGCTCTGCCTGTATGGGCATACTACATGCGCAAGGTGTTCAACGACAAGCAGCTTGGCTACAGCGAGGGAGCGCTGTTCGACCTGCCAAAGGGCTACGACCCGTGCTCCATGGGAGGCACCGAGGGCGACGACCCCAACCTTGATGCCCTTGACATCAGCGACATTTACGAATAAGGAAAATGCGGATTAAGAGTATTATCCCTGCATCGTTTTAAAGTAACAGAGAGAACATTAATAATTAAGGATAAAAAGACAAGAGATAAAAAGATAGAACAATATGCTTAGAAAGAAAAAACGTTGGCACTGTTTGCCAGGACAGCCGCTCACCGAGCTCGACAAGCAGGTGATGTACTGGGAAAATAAGGGTAAGCTCGTGCCTACACGTGAGCTGATAAAGACCCCGGAGCAGATTGAGGGAATACGCCGCGCCGGAGTTGTAAACACAGGAGTGCTCGATGAAGTGGCAAAGCACATACACGCAGGCATGAGCACTCAGGAAATCGACGACATATGCATGGACTACTGCAAGAGTCACAACGCCATCCCCGCATGCCTTAACTACGAGGGATTCCCCAAAAGCGTATGCACAAGCATCAACGAGGTGGTGTGCCACGGCATACCTAAGGATACCGATATTCTGCAGGAAGGCGACATCGTGAACGTTGACTTCACAACCATCCTCGACGGCTACTATGCCGATGCCAGCCGCATGTTTATCATCGGCAAGACCACTCCAGAGAAAGAACAACTGGTACGCGTAGCAAAAGAATGCCTTGAGTTGGGTGTGGAGGCGGCAAAGCCTTACAGTTTCGTGGGCGACATAGGTCATGCCATACAGAAACATGCCGAGAAGAAACATCATTACGGTATTGTGCGCGACCTCTGCGGCCACGGCGTGGGACTGGAGTTCCACGAAGAGCCCGAGGTGGTTCACGTGGGTCACAAGGGACAGGGCATGCTGCTCGTCCCGGGAATGGTGTTCACCATAGAGCCGATGATCAACATGGGCAGCTGGAAGGTGTTTATAGATGCCGACGACGAATATGGCTGGGAGGTAATCACCGAGGATGAGCTGCCAAGCGCACAGTGGGAATACACATTGGTAATGACCGAGAACGGTCCGGAGATATTGAGTTATTAATAAAATGAGCGATATATATATATTAGGTATAGAGAGCAGTTGCGACGACACCTCGGCGGCAGTGCTTAAGAACGGGGTGCTGCTGAGCAACGTCACTGCCTCGCAGGATGTACACAAGGCTTACGGCGGCGTGGTGCCCGAACTGGCATCACGTGCCCACCAGCAAAACGTGGTGCCTGTAGTCGACCAGTGCCTCAAGCGTGCAGGCATCACCAAGGAACAGCTTTCGGCTATTGCCTTCACACGCGGTCCCGGACTGATGGGCTCGCTGCTTGTGGGAGTGAGCTTTGCCAAAGGCATGGCGCGCTCGCTGGGCATTCCGCTTATCGACGTAAACCACCTGCAGGGGCATGTCATGGCACACTTCATAAAGGAGAGCGACGACGACACCAATCAGCCGCCACTGCCATTCATCTGCCTGCTGGTGAGCGGAGGAAACTCGCAGATAGTGAAGGTAAACGCATACAACGACATGGAAGTGCTGGGGCAGACCATCGACGATGCCGCAGGCGAGGCTATCGACAAATGCTCGAAGGTGATGGGACTGGGATACCCTGGCGGACCTATCATCGACAAGCTGGCACGTCAGGGCAATCCGCATGCCTATAAGTTTGCAGAGCCTCAGATACCGGGACTAAACTACTCGTTCTCAGGACTGAAGACCTCATTCCTCTACAACCTGCGCGACTGGGTGAAGGAGGAGCCCGACTTTGTGGAGCGCCATAAGGAAGACATTGCCGCCTCGCTCGAGTTCACCATCGTGGACATACTCATGCGCAAGCTGCGCAAGGCTGTCAAGGAGACCGGCATCAAGCATGTGGCTGTGGCAGGAGGAGTGAGCGCCAACAACGGGCTGCGCAACGCCTTCCACGACCATGCCAGGCGCTTTGGCTGGACTATATATATTCCGAAGTTCAGCTACACCACCGACAACGCCGCCATGATTGGCATCGTGGGACACTACAAATATCTCAATGGAGAGTTTTGCGATATCAGCGCACCGGCATTCTCGAAAGTAACATTTGAATAAATAAAAATAAAACAATAATAACAATGGGCTTTGAAGGTAAAATTTTAAGCAGGGAACTGAGTTCGCTGCTTTGGGATTTGGAAAAAACAGTAGGTACCGCTGAGAGCTGTACCGGCGGCCGTGTTGCCGAGGCGATAGTCTCAGTTCCGGGCGCATCAAGATATTTTCATGGTGGAATAGTGTGCTACACCGATGAGGTGAAGCACAACCTTCTGGGTGTCAGCAATGACACACTTGCAGAGAAAACAGCTGTGAGCGAGGAGGTTGCAATAGAAATGGTGAAAGGTGCCTGCAAGGTGCTCGGCACCGACTATGCGCTTGCCACCACAGGCTATGCCGGTCCCACAGGAGGCGATGACGGCACCCCCGCAGGAACCATTTGGGTGGCTTGTGGCACACTGGACAAGGTGCACACAATGAAGCTCACCGAAGACCACGGCCGCGACCGTAATCTGGAGCATGCCACCACTGCGGTGATGAACATGTTGTACGAAATTCTGAAGGAGATGGCAGGACCTGAGGAAGAGGAAAAATAAAAATCGTATCAGCATATAAAAAACACTGTTAAATGCACTGTTTGTATAATAAAACAGCGTCTAAATTCAAAAAAATCATTAAATTTCTGATTTTTAGTCAGAATTATTTGCTGTTTCAGAAAAAATAGTGTAATTTTGCACTCTGTTTGGAATAAGTTATTAAAAAGGTCACAAAAATTTAGATAGAAATGTCGAAAATTTGTCAAATCACAGGTAAGAAGGCACAGAGAGGAAACAACGTGTCTCACTCAAAGCACCGCACTAAGCGCAGCTTTGACGTAAACCTCTTCAGCAAGAAATTCTACTATGTAGAGGAAGGTTGCTGGATTAGCATGAAGATTAGCGCTGCAGGTCTTCGCATGATTAACAAGGTAGGTCTCGACGCAGCTCTGAAGCAGGCTGTTGCTAAAGGATACTGCGAGTGGAAGGATATTAAAGTAATAGGAGAATAACGACAATGGCAAAGAAGGCAAAAGGTAACAGAGTACAGGTGATTCTGGAGTGCACTGAGCATAAGAACAGTGGCATGCCGGGAACAAGCCGTTACATCACTACCAAGAATCGTAAGAACACTCCTGACCGCATGGAGTTGATGAAGTATAACCCCATCTTGAAAAAGATGACCCTTCACAAGGAGATCAAATAATATCAGTAGTATAACGTTTTTAAAAGCAATCTAAGAAATGGCAAAGAAAGCGGTCGCTACCCTCCACGAAGGCTCAAAGGATGGTCGCGCATATTCAAAGGTAATCAAGATGGTTAAGAGCCCCAAGACTGGTGCTTACATCTTCGATGAGCAGATGGTTCGTAACGAGGACGTTAAGGACTTCTTCAAATAAATTTTAATGAGTTAAAGAAAAATTGGTTTAACAATATAAAAAAAGAGAGTGTGTCAGTTTTCTGATACACTCTTTTTTCATACTTCATTCTTCACTGACTTCGTCGATTTTCGGCTGCACCTCGGGAAAGCTCAAGCGAGCTTGGCTCTCCACTCGGTTTGCACGAAAATTCTTCATTTAATAACCACCGTTCTCAGCCAGTCTTTCATCACACCCTTATACTGGTTTTGTGAGTCACTTATCATCACCACCACCTGACTGCCGTCGTTGAGTTTCGGACCGAGACACATTCCCTCATAATTGGCAAAGTCCTTTGCCAGTCCCGTGAAGCGTGTCTTAAACTCAGTGAGCAGCTTTTTGTGAAGAGCCACCGAATATGAGCTGTCATCGGGATCCACTACATATATCTTGCAGTTTACAAAAGCCCCGATCTTCAGTTTGGGCACAAACGCCTCGCGTTCAAGCACCAGCAGCCGTCCGTCGTCGAGTGCGCACAGTGCGCTCACTCCCATGGCATACATGTCGGCAGACGATGATTTCACCACAGGCATATCCATGCGATAAGGATATTGCGCCGTGAGCTTCATGTCTTTGTCAAAACACAGCAGCCGCAGGCGGTTCTCCACCTTGTTGGCAGGTGATGCCGGTGTACCGTCGACAGGCAGCGTGCTTTCGCTCATGGTCCAGAATTTCCGCGTAGCGCCACAATATGTCAGAGCCTCATATCCATAGTTGGGAGCCGAAATGCTCATGCTGTCGGGCATTTCCAGCTCACGTCCCGTGCGCATACCGTTTTTCAGTCTATACTCCATAATTCTGTTGTCCGCCTCGCCGCTAATGAACACCGTGGAGTCTTCTGCCACGTATGCTATTCCCTCCATATCGCGGTTGGGGCGGTCGGCATTGCGGTATTCATTGCTGTATGCGTGTGAAATCACCCCAGTGTCAGGGTCAATGTTGATATGGAAGATAAAGAATCCGTCCGCCGTTGCCTTGTCGCTCACCACAGCATATTCATTGCCTCCGAGCCATGTTATGCCGCTGTAGTTGCCTGCAGGCACCGTCTCGGGAAAAGCCACCTGTTTTGTAACTGTAGCCTGCAGGTCTGCCTTTTCTGCGGTCTGCGCCATTCCTGTCGCAGCAATCATTGCCGGCATAGCCACAGTTAGCAGGCATCGTTTTATAGTTTCATTTTTTCTGTTGTAAAATCTCATAATGTAAACCTTAATCTATTATAAAATGTAATTTGTTCCTGCCTGCAAAAGTACAAAATAAATTCAAACCGCTGTCTACCATAAGTCATCTTTTATATTTATTTAAATAATACACGTATATTGGGGATTTTGTCCAAAACACTTATTGTAAAATATCATTCTGTACTCTTGAAAACCACCAAACTGTAACTGCGAAAATTACTAAGCAGTGCGTTAATCTTATTTAATTTCTAATTTGAAAGCATAAATAATTAAGGTCTTTTCATTAACTTTGCAGACAAATAAATAATTTGTGATTTATGAATCTGTGAAGATGAAACTCTATGATTGGAAAAAAGAGAAAAGATATGAAGAAATACTTTTTGCTGATGTTGCTGGTGTTTGCCGTGCAGCATGTCAATGCACAGATAAACCATGATGGTGAGTTTAAGGCGATGCGCAACGCTGTGAGCGATAGCTATAACTTTTGGCTCTATATTCCTGAGGAGTATGAGGATGGTAGCCATCCATTGCCTTTGGTGATATTTCTGCATGGTGCAAGCCTGTGCGGCAACAATCTCAACCGTGTGCGCCGCTATGGAGTGATGGATGCCATAGACAAGGGAAAGATAATTCCCACGCTTGTTGTGGCTCCGCAGAATCCGGGTGGAGCGTGGAGTCCGGCGAAGCTCAACAATCTGCTGGAGTGGATGAAGGAGCGTTATGCTGTTGACACCACTCGTGTATATGTGCTCGGCATGAGTCTCGGCGGCTATGGTACAATGGACTTCTGCGCCGCTTACCCGGAAAAGATAGCAGCAGGTATGGCACTTTGTGGAGGTTGCTCGAAGAAAGATGTGAGTGGACTGGGCAAATTGCCATTTTGGATTATGCATGGTACAGCCGACAGGGCAGTGTCGGTGCACGAGTCGCAAAAGGTTGTGGAACAGCTGCAGCAGGACGGCAATGATACTTTGCTGCGTTACGACTGGCTGAAGGGCGGTAACCACGGTATTCTGGCACGGATTTTTTATCTGCAGAAGACCTATGACTGGCTGTTCTCACATTCTCTGCGCGACAATCCGCGCACAGTGGACAGGCATTTCGATATTACTAAGGAGGATATAGACCAGACCTATCAGGATCTGAAACTTCTGCCTCACATGTATGACAATGATTAAATGTGGCAGAACGGTTGACAAAGCATACAAAACATTAAAATACAAAAAACTATGAGAAAATTAATCACTATCGTGGCTGCACTCATACTGTCGTTGTCAGCAATGGCACAGACAGCATGTTACACAAAGGAATGCAGTGACCCCAAACTCAGGAAAGAGGCAAAAAGATGGCTGAAGAAAGGGGAGTGGCGCAACGGATTCTACAAGGCTTCTGCCGACAAAAGCGTGAACGCAGTGGAGATGTACAGCCAGTACAAGAAGAACCCAGAGCAATGGCAGGCTATGTTCCGCTGGCTTGCTGAAACCGATCTGCTTGCAATAGCCAAGGGCAAGCACCCGATACCGGGAACAACGCTCGTGGCAAGCGTGGAAGACAGCAAGAATGAACCTCTCGCCAAACGTAAGTCGGAAAGTCACTATCATCACATTGACTTCCAGTATGTGGTGAAGGGTAAGGAACGCTTTGGGATAATCGACCACAACACGAGCAAGCCCAACTGTGAATATAAGCCCGACGTGATACACTATGACTACGATGTGGATAGGGCACGGATGATCGATTCTGCACCCGACAGGTTCTTTATTTTCTTTCCGTGCGACTGGCACATAGCCAAGATTGCCACCGACGATGATGACCAGACCATACGTGTGATTGTGGTAAAGCTCGACTATGTTGACTGATTCTGTTGCGGGAAAGAGTTAAATATATATAAACTTTTGCGTGTTTCAACACCGTTATGCAGAATTTTTCAAAGAAAAGTATTACCTTTGCAGCCGATTTGAATTCGTGGAGGCTCAGTGAAGAGCTGGCATAAGCCAGTCGCCCAGCGGAAAAACCCGTTTAAACAATTTAATTAAAAAATGTACGCAATCGTAGAGATTAACGGTCAGCAGTTTAAGGCAGAACAGGGCAAGAAGCTCTTCGTTCACCACATCAAGGATGCAGAGGCAGGCCAGACTGTTGAATTTGAGAAGGTATTGCTCGTTGACAATGAGGGAGCAGTCCAGGTAGGTGCACCAACCGTAGAAGGTGCAAAGGTAGTATGTGAAGTACTTCACCCGCTGGTGAAGGGTGACAAGGTAATCGTGTTCAAGATGAAGCGCCGCAAGGACTATCGTAAGAAGAACGGTCACCGTGAGCAGTTCACAGAGATTGAGATCAAACAAGTAATCGCTTAAAAATTAGGAGGACTAAGAAATGGCACATAAAAAAGGTGTAGGTAGTTCGAAGAACGGACGCGAGAGCGCTTCACAAAGATTAGGCGTTAAGATTTGGGGTGGTCAGGCATGTGTTGCAGGCAACGTTATCGTTCGCCAGCGCGGTACTCGCCACAATCCCGGCAAGAATGTAGGTATCGGTAAGGATGATACTCTTTATGCACTCGTTGACGGAGTAGTAAACTTCCACAAGGGTCGCAGAGACAAGAGCGTTGTATCCGTAATTCCTGCAACAGAGGCTGAAGCCTAACATTATTTCATAAAAGAAAATTTATTCCAAACAAACAACAGAATCCCATTCTCCATGCGGGGAATGGGATTTCTGCATAAACACATTAACTTATTCAACTATGATTTATAAAAAACGTATTAATATGATTATGAGAAAAAGATTTATGACAGCGGTTGCTGTCGTATTTATGGGGTGTATCGCGACAATGGCGCAAACGCCTGTGGAGAAGCATGGACAGCTGACAGTGAACAAGACACACCTGACCGACTGCCACGGACAGCCTGTGCAGCTGCGCGGCGTCAGCATGGGATGGCACAATCTGTGGCCGAGATTCTACAACCGCAGTACTGTGGCTACTCTTGCCAAGGACTGGAAGGTGGACATCGTGAGATGCTCTATTGGCGTGAGCCTCGACTCACTGTGTTACGACAAAAATCCTGAACTGGCATATAACTGTGTGGACAGCATAGTGCAGGGAGCGGTTGAGAACGGAGTGTATGTACTGGTGGATTTCCACAGCCATCCCAACAATCTGGAACTGGCAAAGACATTCTTCAATCATGTGACAGAGAAATACGGCAAGCTGCCCAATCTGCTGCTGGAGATATGGAACGAGCCCATGGAAGTGGAGTGGGCTGAGACCAAGGCATACGCCGAGAAACTGATACCGCTGATACGCAAGAAGGCCCCAAAGGCGGTGGTGATAGTGCCAACTCCGCGTTGGGACCAGGAAGTGGACAAGGCTGCCGACGACCCGATAAAAGGCATAGACAACATAATGTATTCACTGCACTATTATGCCGCCACCCACAAGCAGTATCTTCGCGACAAGGCACAATATGCCCTTGACAAAGGACTGCCGCTGTTTATGGCAGAATGTGCCGGCATGATGCACACCGGCGACGGAGTGATAGACCCAAGTGAGTGGCAGGCATGGATGGACTTTGCCGACAAGAACAGCATCAGCTGGTGTGCATGGAGCCTGAGCGACAAAGTAGAGACCTGCTCGATGCTGACACCGGGGGCACCGACATTCGGAAAAGACTGGAAACAGCAGCACCTGAAGCCATGGGCGGTGCTTGTGCGCCATTATCTCACTACTGGCAGATAATAATGAGGCGAAGACGGGCTACAAGCGCATTAATGTAAAAAATGCGGAAAAATATCGCATAAAAACGAAAATATCTGCCAAAACGTTTGGCTATTTCGGGAAAAGTGCGTACCTTTGCACCGCATTTAGAGAAATGCACCAAAGTTAATGCGCTTGTAGCTCAGTTGGTAGAGCACCTGACTCTTAATCAGGGTGTCCAGGGTTCGACCCCCTGCAGGCGTACGAAAACAGCTTAGATTCAAAAATGGATGCGCTTGTAGCTCAGTTGGTAGAGCACCTGACTCTTAATCAGGGTGTCCAGGGTTCGACCCCCTGCAGGCGTACAGAAGTTGGGAGCTTTTTGGGAAGCTTCCAACTTTTGTTTTATATGAAATAACAAAAACAAAAACAGATGGAGCAAATCATATTTAAAAATGTGGTGCCACAGGTGTTCAGCCAGCAGTCCGACCTGCATTCTGACATCTGGAACAACGAGCTTGTGCTCGACCGCGGTCACAAATATCTGATTGAGGCGGCAAGCGGCAAAGGCAAAAGTACTTTCTGTAGCTATATCCTCGGATTCCGCCGCGACTACAGCGGAAGTATCCTGTTTGACAACACCGACACCCGTACGTTTGGAGTGAGCCGCTGGGTGGACGTGCGCCGCAGCGAGGTGAGCCTGCTGTTTCAGGAACTCAGGCTGTTTCCCGAACTTACCGCAATGGAAAACGTTTTGGTAAAGAACAACCTCACCCACCACAAAAGCCGCAAGCAGATAGAAGAGTGGTTTGAAATGATGGGCATAGCCGACAAGAAGAACGTCATAGCCGGACGAATGTCGTTCGGTCAGCAGCAGCGCGTTGCAATGATGCGCGCCCTGGTGCAGCCGTTCAGCTTTATACTTGCCGACGAGCCGATAAGCCACCTTGACGACACCAACTCGCGGATAATGATGGACATCATGGAGCAGGAAGCAAAGGCACAGGGAGCAGCGATAATAGTGACCAGCATCGGCAAACATGTGGAACTGGACTATGAAAGGAGGATAAAGCTATGAACTTGATTTGGAAATTGCTGCGGCAGCACATCAGCGTGCCGCAATTGGCAGGATTCTCCCTTGCCAACCTGTTTGGAATGTTTATTGTCCTTTTAGGCTATCAGGCATACAAGGACATCCTGCCGATATTTTCCGGCGACAACTCTATTCTCGGCAACAACTACATGGTGATGAGCAAACGCATCACTACAGGCAGCACGCTGAGCGGCACTGCCAACACTTTCTCGCAAGCCGAAATCACCGACATCAGCGAACAGCGGTTTGCTGAAAAGGTGGGCAAATTCACAGCAACAGAATATAAGGTAAACGCGCGCATGGGAGTGAACGGCGTGAGCATACTCTCATCTGAACTGTTTTTTGAGAGCATTCCCGACAACTTCGTTGACGTGCCGCTCGACAGCTGGCAATGGAAGCCCGGCGACACCACCATCCCGATAGTGCTGCCCAGAAGCTATCTCACAATGTATAACTTCGGATTTGCACAAAGCCACTCAATGCCAAAAATCAGCGACGGACTCGTGGGGCTTATCGACCTTACGCTGTATATTCAGGCAAACGGCGCCAACGATGTGTACAAGGGCAAGGTGATAGGTTTCTCCAACCGTCTGAACTCGGTGCTCGTGCCGCAGGCGTTCATGGACTGGAGCAACGGGCACTATGCCCCAGGCAAGCAGTCGCAGCCGTCGCGCCTCATAATGGAAGTGGCAAACACGGGCGATGACCGCATAATAAAATATGTAGACGAGATGAACTACGAGGTGGAAGACGACAAGCTCAATGCCGAGAAAAGCACCTATCTTCTCAGAATGACGGTGTCGGCGGTGATGCTCGTGGGGCTGGTCATCTCCATCCTCAGCTTCTACATACTGATGCTCAGCGTGTATCTGCTGGTACAGAAAAATGCGGAGAAGCTGGAGAATCTGCTGCTCATAGGCTACACGCCGGCACGGGTGGCATTACCCTATCAGCTGCTCACCATTGGACTCAACCTTGCAGTGCTCGTGATCGCTCTTGTGCTGCTGGCTGTAGCACGCAACTATTACATAGGAATGATAACAATGCTGTTTCCTGAGGTGAGCGAAGGCAGCATGATGCCGGCAATACTCCTTGGCGTGGCGCTGCTCGCCTTTGTCTCTGTGATAAACATTGCAGTGATATGCCGCAAAGTAACAAACATCTGGAAACATAAGGAATAAAAGACAATGAAAATACGTATAATACTCACCACACTGTTATGTGCCGCCGTCAGCGCGGTATCGGCGCAGAGCGCCACAACACCGACCATGGCAGAGGTGCTGAAACAGATGCCCGACTCACTCCTGCCATACCTCACCCACAACGACAAGTTGGACATGATTGACTATCTTGACGCAAAGATGAAGGCTGAGGTCACCAACAAACTTGGGGGAAAATCTACGCTCGACTCCATCAGCACCGATTATCTGCACATGACGCTCAACGAGACGGTGACCATCGAAATGGGAATAGCCGCCACAGCGCAGATGACTGCCGACAGTTGCCGCCATGCCGTGTGTGTGATAACTACTTACAGAAAGCCGGCAATGGAGAGCACACTGAAATTCTACACCACAAAATGGAACGAGTGGCAGCCGGCACAGCCTATAGTGCCGGACAAAATCCTGCCGCCGACATGCCCCGACAGCTATGTTACAGCTAAATTCGGGAAAAACGTGGAAGATATAATCTTCACCCTTTCTAAACCAGCAATTGGCAACGAAAATATACAAAAAAATGGCGAAAAAGTGGAAAAAATCGCGAAATGGGGGGGGATTACAACGAAATAATCTAAAAAAATCGAAAAAACATTTGGTAGTTTGAAGAAATATTGCTACCTTTGCACCGTGTTTTTCATGGTATTAGATTATTAAGGTTAATTACAAGCTATGTTGTCGTGAGACAATGTACTTGACAGAAGATTTTTACTCCAATTTGTCTTGATTGAGATGAATTGTGAAAGAAAAGTCACGAAGTCAGGAGATTGTGAAATTTCCTGACTTCTTTTTTTTGCCGTAAAAAAAACAAGATGCAACAAGATTGCAAAAACAAATGATTACCTTTGCACCCAAAAACAGAAACATACAAAACAAATAAAAACAAAAACATTATGATTTCAGAAGTATTATCAGAATACGTACAGTCATTCTGGCATCTGCTTTGCGAGATGGCTCCCTATCTGCTTTTAGGATTCTTCATTGCTGGTCTGCTCCAGGCATTTGTGCCACGAAGCATGTTTTCACGCCATCTTGCCTCCAGCGACTGGCGCTCGGTGGTAAAGGCGGCACTGCTCGGCATACCGTTGCCGCTGTGCTCATGCGGCGTTATCCCCACCACAGCAGCGCTTCGCCGTGAGGGAGCTTCCAAAGGCGCCGCCACATCTTTTCTTATAGCCACGCCGCAGACAGGCGTTGACAGCATCATGGCTACCTATTCGGTTATGGGACCCGCGTTTGCCATTATCCGCCCCATTGCAGCGCTCGTGACATCTTTCTTCGGAGGGTGCCTTGTGAACCGCTTTGACGCTGACGCTCAGTGTGGAGCCAACAGTAACTGCGCATCCAACTCAACCCCCAACCCCCAACCCTCCTCACTCAACCCTCCACACTCCTCACTGTCATTCGCCCAGCGCATGAAGTCGGCACTCGAATACGGCTTTGTGGAGATGCTTCAGGACGTAGGCAAATGGCTGTTCATAGGTCTGCTGCTTGCAGCCTTGATAACTGTAGCCGTGCCCACACAATTTTTCGAGATATTCTCGGGCAACACTCTCGTAAGCATGCTGCTTGTGCTGCTCGTGGCAATCCCCATGTATCTCTGCGCCACAGGCAGCATACCCATTGCCGTGTCGCTCATGATAAAAGGATTGTCGCCCGGCACCGCCCTTGTGATGCTGATGGCTGGTCCGGCAAGCAACATGGCGTCGATACTCGTTGTGCGCAAGATTATGGGCAAGCGTACTCTCGGCATCTATTTGGCATCTATAATTGCCGGTTCAATCATCTGCGGACTTGCTATGGACTATCTCATGCCCCGCGAGTGGTTTGCCATCACCTCAATGGGAGCCATGACAGCAGGATGCTGCGATGCCCACGGTCCGTCGTTCATTGAGATAGCATCGGGCGTGGTGCTGCTGTTGCTGCTTGCCAACGCCTTCCTGTTCCGCCGCCTGCATCATCATCATGACACATGCGAGGCAACGGCCGATGCTGACGCGCCCACATATATAATAAAGGTGGACGGAATGAACTGCAGCCACTGCCGCGCCAATGTGGAGAACGCAATAAAGTCAGTGGCAGGTGTGACGAAGGTTGATGTGAGTCTTGAGCGCGGTGAGGCACTGGTGTGGTGTGAATGCAGTGCCGAAGAGATTCTGAAAACCGTAGATGCTTCAGGTTATGAATGTGAAGTTAGGAGGAGTTAGGAGGAATTAGAGGGAGTTAGAAGGAATTAAGGGGAGTTAAAGGACAATAGTTATAACGGCTAAAACATACGTCCTCTAACTCCCCTTAACTCCTTCTAACTCCCTTTTATATTATCAATCCTCGCTGTTTAATATCGCTATTGTGCAGCCAAGCACTCCAAGAACTGCAGCGCCGCACGCTACCGACATCACAATCGGCATGGGCAGCGTAATGCCGTTTGCCATTATAAGGTTCTGACTCTCCCAGCATTGCCGCAACAACGCGAATATCTCGTGACGGTATGCAAAGACTGCCGCCACAACAACCAGCAAAGCCAGCATAGGCGACATAATCCAGTTGAACAGCCGCCAGCGCCAAGTCTTGGGCAGCGGCATCCCCACCTGCTCGTGCCAATACTGCAATGCCTGCTCCTTCTGCTGCCGGTCTTTCACAATGCGTTTCACCACACGGCTGGTAAAGTCGGCATCATGCCGCGGCTCTGGACAAGCCTCCTGCATCAGTCTCGTCAACGTGTCATCTTTCAGTTTATCTTTTTTCATCTCTGTTTTCCAAACTTTTCTAAATCTTTTAGTGTGTCTAAATGTCCTGCAGATAAGTAAACGACCGCAGTCGCTCCCTGCCACGGTGCAGATTGCACCTTATGGTGCTCTCGTTGTAATGAGTGACGGCGGCTATCTCCTTGATGCTCATCTCCTGCATATAAAACAGAACCATACAAGTGCGCTCATGCTCGCTGAGCTGTGCAAGTGCCGCCATCAGCTGGTCGTGCCGCTCGTTCTGTTCCATCCGCTCGCCTGCCGCCGGCGGTTCCGCTATATGCTCCGTGGCTTTATAGTCTGTCACGGGCAGTCGGTTGCGCGCCGTCCGGCAATGGTCCAGCCAGATGTTGTAGGCTATGCGGTAGAGCCATGTGGAGAAGGTGGCAAACTGTCTTAGCGACCCTATGTTTTGCCAAACCCTTATGAATGTTTCCTGTGCCAGGTCGTCGCTCAGGTCCTGGCGCCCTCCCGTCTGCATCAGGAAAAATCTCTCCACCCTGTCCTTGTATCTGTCAACCAGCCTCGCAAATGCTTTCTCGTCACCCAAAAGTTTACAACGTGCAATCCACGTTTTCTCTTCAAGGTTGTTGAGCATTGTTGTCAGGTGTTGGTGTTTGGTTGTTTTCTGAATTTTGATTATATTCCGAGTTTTTCGAAATATATGCCTGACTGAAGTAACGCACTGCAGCCTGCATGAAGAACAGAGCTGCAACAATCACTCCAAAGCCAAACATTTCGCCTGTATGAGATATAGATGCGAACGCTAAGCCGATAATCAAGCAAGCCAACGCCCACGCCACACGCTTCACGCAATAGAAATAGTTGTCAGCAGCCATTGCCTTGCCAGGCTTGACAGAGAACGCGCTCCAGTTGATTTTACTGCGACTCAATGATAAGGCTTCAAGCACTTCCGGCTTTACCTCCACCCCGCTGCGCATCATGTCGGTGAGCATCTCATAGCGATGCTGCCTGTTTTTCATGTAATGCAGATAAATGAACACCACCAGACAAGGTAGTCCCAATCCGAACATAAGCAGGCTGAAATATGAAGAGAAAAGGTTGAAATACTGCCTGTTCTCATACGATTCATCCTCTATCTGGCTGCGGTGTGCCTGTAAATCCTTCTCACTGCTATTTTGTTTGCTCTCCTCCATGAGCTTAGCCTTATACGCCTCAAGCTGATATTGGTTGGTAATCTGAGCCAGTTCGCTCACATTGCCGTCCTCGTCCGTCACATTATTTATATATACTGTGTCGGTACGGTATATCACCACTGAATCGGCAGGCTTATGGGTGTCCGCTGTTCTTGCGCTGCCGCCTTTTCGTGCAGCAGCCGCCTGCATACTCACGGCAATCAGTGCCGCCGTCATCACTCTCACTGTTGTTTTCATTACGTTCATTTTTCCTTTTCGTTTTTATTGTTTATTTTCCCTTTTAGACGGGCATAAACACAATTATGTTGCAATATTACAAAAAAATTTTCAAATTCACGCCAATTATTTCAAAAAATAAAAGTATTACTGTGTCATGCACTATTTCAAAAAGATTAAAACTACACTGTACGTTTCATCAGGGAATACCCCAAAACGGGATTTAAACATTGATTATAGAATTGCAAACGTTGATTATAGAAATGCAAACGTTGAGAATAGAATCGTAAACGATGCATTTGGAACGGGGAAATGTTTATTTGTTGTTAAAATGTAAATAAAAGCGTAAATTTTGCAACTTTTACTGAAAAAATTTTTCAAAATTAAACTACACAACTACACTTTTTTGCTTAATATTCTCATTTTTAAAATATTAATGCGTGTAGGTATGTGCATGAAACTACACCGAAACTACACCGAAACTACACGTTTTTGGTGTTTTTAGTATCAATTTAACATTGCTAAACATTTTATTACGTCAAAATGCATGTTAACAAGATTTAAAATACAGAAAATAGCTTTGTGAAATACACGATTTTGGGGTGTGTTGTGCAAAGTAACATGTCAGAAAATACCGATTTTACATTCTAAAACACAGGAAATGTGTAGTTTCAGTGTAGTTTCGGTGTAGTTTCAGAGAGGTATCTACACGCAATATTTCACTGTATTATAAGTAATTATATCAGAAAGTGTAGTTGTGTAGTTTGATTTTCTATTTTTCTTCTATAAAAATTTGAAATTGGATATATTTTCTTTACCCTTTCACGAAAAATTAAGCTTTAAGCGCGGAACAGTAAAAAACTCTGGAAAATGATTTTCATTGATTTTCGTCGATTTTTCAATTCTTCATTCTTCTTTTTTCATTTTTTTTCGTAACTTTGCACAATTAAATATAAAAAACGATATGAGAAAAACAAACATTTGGAGCGGCATGGCGCTTGCGGCAGTCATTGGCACACTTTCATCGTGCGGTGCCAAGCACTACGAGGTGGCAGGCATTGAGCGTTCCAGAATATTGATTGACAGCCGCTGGGATAAAAATCCGGACGAGGCGGCAACCACATTCCTCGCACCATACAAAAAGACTGTTGACAGCATCATGGGGCCTGTTGTGGGAAAGACGGTGAAGCCCTTGAAGTCGTACCGTCCGGAAAGTCCGCTGTCGAACCTGCTTGCCGACATACTTGTGGATGCAGGACAGTATTACGGCGAACAGCCTGTGATGGGGCTCTACAACATGGGCGGCATCAGGGCATCGCTGCCACAGGGCACAATAACCTACGGCGATGTGCTCGAAGTGGCGCCGTTTGAAAACAAGATTTGTTTCCTCACACTGTCGGGCGAGCATCTCATGGAGCTGTTCAGCAACATTGCCTACGTAGGCGGCGAGGGAGTGAGTCACGGAGTGAGGCTAATAATTAAAAACCGTAAGGTGGCGGGCGTAACCCTTCACGGCAAGGCTATCGACCCCAAGGCACAGTACCGCATAGCCACCATTGACTATCTGGCACAGGGCAACGACCGAATGCCGGCACTGAAGCACAAGACCAACCTCAACTCTCCGCAGGCAAAGGAGAACGACACGCGGTTTATCATACGCCACTATTTTGAGACCAAGACACAACAGGGCATCGCCATCGACGCCGACATTGAAGGACGAATAACAAAGGAGCAATGAGACGCATATACATTATTATATTATTGGCGCTGACCGCAGGCACAGGCACGGCAAACGCCCAGAAAAAGCTGACAATACTGCACACCAACGACACCCACAGCTGCATTCTGCCGATAAAGGAGACCGTAGACGACACATTGCTGGCAGGACGCGGAGGATACCTGCGCCGCATAGCCATGTTGAAGGAAGAAAGGGTGAAGACTCCCGACCTGCTGCTGTTTGACAGCGGCGACTTCTCGCAAGGCTCAGCCTACTACACTCTGTTTAAGGGAGACGTGGAGATAGGACTGATGAACCAGATGGGCTACACCGCCGCAACCATAGGCAACCATGAGTTTGACTACGGGCTGGAGAACATGGCGCGCCTGTTTAAAAAAGCCAACTTCCCTATAGTGTGCGCCAACTACGACTTCACCAACACCGTGCTTGACGGCATCGTGAAGCCATATATAGTAATCCGCCACAAGGGACTGAAAATCGGGGTGTTCGGACTTGGTCCGAAAATGAGCGGACTAATCTCCGAGAAAAACATCAACGGCATAAAATATCTCGACCCGATAGACGCAACGAAAAAGGTTGTAGACCAGATGCGCAACAAGGAGAAGTGCGACCTCGTGATTTGCCTGTCACACCTCGGCTGGAAGCTGTTCCCCGACATGGACGACAATCAGCTGATTGCTGCCACAAGCGGCATCGACCTCGTGCTGGGCGGACACTCACATACCTATATGAAGGAGATTGAACACGTAAAAGATTCCACGGGAAAGATGGTGCCCGACGAACAAAACGGCAAGCACGGCATCTTCATCGGAAAGATAGAAATGGAGTTGAAAACAATAAAACGGTAAAGAAACCGTTTTATAAATATGATGAGACGATTTCTTTATATCTTTACTATACTTGCCATCGTGACGGCATGTTCTGATGACGACGATTTCTCGGCATCGGGCAACTACGTGCTTACGCTTCCTGCCGACACTGTCAGGATGGACACCGTGTTCAGCAACACCCCTTCGAGCACCTACAGCTTTTGGGTACACAACAGAGGGGACAAGGGCATACGCATCTCAAGCACCCGACTGGAGCACGGCAACCAAAGCGGCTTCCGTGTGAATGTGGACGGGGTGTATCTTGACAATGCCAACGGAAGTATTGCCCATGACTTTGAGGTGCGCAAGGATGACAGCATACGCGTATTTGTGGAATACACGCTGCGCGGTACAGGCAAGCTGGAGCCACAGGCTGTTTCCGACAATCTCTGTTTCAAGCTGGAAAGCGGCGTTGAGCAGAAAATCAATCTGGCAGCATGGGCATGGGACGCAGACGTGACAGACAGTCTTGTTGTGACCAGTGACATGACACTTGCAAGCAGCAAGCCCTACGTGGTGCGCCGTGGCATAAGGGTGGCAGAAGGCGCAACATTCACCGTTGAGGGCGGCACAACAATATATTTCGGCGCAAATGCCGGCATCGATGTTCACGGGCGGCTTGTGGTAGAGGGCACGCCCGGCAACGAGGTGGTGATGCGTGGCGAGCGGCTCGACCACATGTTCGACTATCTGCCATACGACCGTGTGAGCGGACAATGGAAGGGACTGCATTTCGCAGAAAACTCCACGGGTAACATCATCTCATACGCCGACATTCACAGCTGCAAGGATGCCATCGTATGCGACTCGGCAGCCATCGACGGCGATGTGCTGCGCCTTGACATCAACCATTCCACCATCCACAACTGCGACGGTTACGGAGTGAAGGCGCTAAACAGCAATATCGCCATATCAAACACCCAGATAAGCAACACCATGGGCGACTGTCTGGCTGTATATGGCGGCAGATGCTCCGTGACTTACGCCACGCTTGCCCAGTTCTATCCATTCGATGCAAGGCGTGGGGCGGCTCTCAGGTTTGCCAACACCTATAACGGCTATGATTATCCGCTCACGCTGCTGAGCTGCACCAACAGCATAGTGACGGGCTACGGTGCCGACGAGATGATGGGCGAAAGAGATAAGGGCAATGAAGAATTGCCTTTTGGGTACCGTTTTGCCAACTGTCTGCTCCGCACTCCTGCCGTGAGTGAGGACAAGGAAGAATATAAGTTTTTCACCGATGTCATTTTTGAATCGTCGGAGGACGAAATATCCGGCAAGCAGCATTTTGCCAATGTCGATGAAGACAATCTGTATTACGATTTCCGCTTGAACGACAAGTCGCCTGCCGTGGCTAAGGCGGCTCCGTCGGCAGAATTTACCGACGACCGTTTGGGAAATCTCCGTTCCGCCGACACTCCGTCGGTTGGCTGCTATGAAACAGCGGTTCCTGCGGGGGATGGTACCGATTCAAATCGTGCCGTATCTAAAAAATAATTGCTAAAAGATGTAAATAAGTTTGGCTGTATCATAATTTATGGGTAAATTTGCACAAAATTAGAATCAAAAATACAGTATTACATTAAAATAAATAAAAAAACTATGGTAAAGAAATTCATCTGTGCCGTTTGCGGTTACATTCATGAGGGAACAGAGGCTCCCGAGAAGTGTCCTCTTTGTGGTGCTCCGGCATCTAAATTCTCTGAGATGAAAGAATCAGAGGGTCTTACATTCGAGACTGAGCACGTGATCGGCGTGGCTAAGGGCTGCGACGAGGAAATGATAAAGGATCTCAACGCTCATTTCAACGGTGAGTGTACTGAGGTGGGTATGTATCTTGCAATGAGCCGCCAGGCCGACCGCGAGGGCTATCCTGAGATTGCCGAGGCTTTCAAGCGCTACGCCTTCGAGGAGGCTGAGCACGCATCTAAGTTTGCTGAGCTGCTGGGCGACGTTGTTTGGGACACCAAGACAAACCTTGAGAAGCGTATGGCTGCCGAGAGCGGCGCTTGTGCTGACAAGTTCCGTATCGCAAAGAACGCCAAGGCTCAGAACCTTGATGCCATTCACGACACCGTTCATGAGATGGCAAAGGACGAGGCTCGTCACGGACAGGGCTTCCAGGGATTGTACAACCGCTACTTCAAGAAATAATAACGGCTGAGTTAAAAATAAAGGTACGCGCTTTTTATGAATGGTGCGTACCTTCTTTGTTTTTTTATATTTATCATCAAAACTGACTATGAGAAAATCTATATTATTCTTATTTGCGGCACTCATGGCGGCAGCGCCGATGAATGCTGATGCCAAGACGAAAAAGAAAGTAGCAAAAAAGTCTCAGGTGGTGGCGCAAAACCTTACCACCCTGGAGCTGATAGAGAAGGTGAACGGCAAGTGGCAGACCGACAACAAGGCGGAGGCCGACGCATCGCCGATGACCGCGAAATATCAGGCGGCAAACATGCGTGTGTATAACCTCACACAGAAGGCGCAGTACCTGGAGTATGCCGACAAATGGGCGCGCCACAACAAGTTTACGTGTGCAAAGGATGCCGACAGGTCACTGGCGCGCCAGTGCTTCATGGTCTACCGCCAGCTCAATGCCGTGGCTCCGGCTGCTCACAAGCTGCAGCTGAGAAACCGCATCAATGGCGGCAGCTGTATGAAGGAATGCGACGGGGCTAAGGCTCAGTGTGGAATGAGGAGTGAGGAGTGTGGAGCGAATAGTGCTCAGTGCAATGACTGCGCGGCAACTAAACACTCAACACTGAACACTGAACCCTCAAAGACTTGGGAGGAGATGAAGGCACTCGTGAATGCCGACGGTACTGTGATGACCGAGGGCTGCAAGACCTGTGCCACTGTGGCTTTCCTTAACGCTGCCTGCGACCAGCTTTTGAAAGAGGCTGCTATGGACACCAAGGCTTCGTTTGAGGTGACTGTGCACAACGGCGAGAAGATGCAGCGCACCGAGGTGGTGGAGCTGTGCGGCAAGACCGTTGCCGAAAAGCTCGGCATTCCCTGCGGCGTGCGCCTGTTCAAGGTGCTGAACGCTGTTGGCAAGGAAGTGCCCTGTCAGCTGACCTACGACGGCAAGGTGCTCGTGGAGGCAAGTGTGCGCCCATGCGGCGATGCCCGCTTCACCGTTGTGAAGGGCATGCCGCAGACATTCCCTGCCGCTGCCTATGGCAGAATGTACCCCGAGCGCGTTGACGACATTGCATGGGAGAACGACCGTGGCTCATACCGCTGCTACGGTCCGGCGCTGCAGCGCTCGGGCGAGCAGGCGTTCGGCAACGATGTGTGGCTCAAGAACACTCCCGACCTGGTGAACGAGAACCGCTATTATATAGAAGATGTGAACAAGCCCGTGATTGCTGAGCTGAAAAAGACCAATCCCGAGAAGGCGGAGGCTGTGGAGAAGCGCACAAGCTATCACTACGACCAGGGCTACGGGCTCGACTGCTACAAAGTGGGACCGACACTTGGCTGCGGCACGCCGGCGCTGATGGACGGCGACAAGGTGGTGTTCCCATATTGCTACAGCGAGTATGAGCTGCTTGACAATGGACCGCTGCGCTTCACCGTGCGCCTGAAGTATAACCCTTCGTCATACAAGGGCGACAACAACGTGGTGGAGAACCGTATTCTGTCGCTCGACAAGGGCAGCAACTTCAACAAGATGACCGTGTGGTACGACGGACTGACACAGCCTGCCGACGTGGCAAGCGGTTTTGTGATTCACACCGAGGACACCGAGAGCGTGGTCGTTGGCAAGGACTATGTACACTATGCCGACCCCACGGACAATCCGCAGGGGCAGAACTTCCAGATTTTTGTGGCTGCCATCTTCCCGCAGGACGGCGTGCAAACCCGCAAGGTGATGTATCCCGAGGCAGTAAAGGGTGCTTCGGGTCATGCCCTCGGCATCAAGAAGGGCTATAAGAGCGGTGAGCGCTTCACCTACTACTTCGGCTCGGCATGGAGCAAGTACGACTGCCGCACTCAGAACGAGTGGCAGGCTCGCATCGAGAATTTCATGGCAAGCAAGGCTGTGCCGATGACTGTGAAATACTGATACCGTCTTTATGAATGGATAAAATGAGGGCGTGCCAGGATATACCGGCACGCCCTCAGTGTTTTTTATTTTATTGTCTCGGCATATTTGTCAATGAGTGCTTTCATCTTGGCTATGATGTCGTTAGCCTCATTATGGAGATTTTGCATCATTTCCCTTTTTACATCTTGTGAAATACCATATTGGGCACCCTGCTTGTTCATGTATTCTATCTGATTGTTTGTTGTTTCAAGCATACATTGGTAGGCGGCAAGTGTCTGTTGTATTTTCTGTATATTAATGCTGTTTTCGCCGTCATTTATAGTGATGCCGAAAGGACCAGTAGAGGGCTCACTGCTCTTGTTCGGGCGCATTGAGGTAACGATATACACCTTTCCCGTTCTTATGTTGTCTTTACAGCTGTCGAGCACCAGCGTGTAGTTGTCGCGCAACGCCGGATTGTTTGGATTCTTGGCGTTGAGCAGCCACATCTCCTGCGAAAGTTTCTCACGCGGTATCATGTGCGTGGTGTTTGTCGTTATCTCAACGTTTTGCTTTTCTCCCGGAACAATGTGACAAAACTGGTATCCGTAGTCCATGTCCTGCATAAAGGCTCTGATGGCTTCCTGTAGCAGCGGGTCGTCCTTTGGCACCTTTATGGGAATTATAAAAGTACTTTCCTCCATCATGTCTGTGTCGGGGTTTGTCTTTGTATGTATGGTCATTGTCGATTGGTCGCCATACTTGTCATACAGGGCAACCAGTGCCGCTTTCAGGCGTTGCGGGTCTTTTGCATTGACGTTATCCGTTGCCGCATTTGCCGTCATGACGGCGCAGCAGGCAATAATCATAATTAAGATGTTTTGTTTCATAATAATAATGTTTTTAATTTTTTAGACTTGTTTTTTAATTCACGTTGGCAGTCTGCTGCAGGTTGTGGTTTGCTATTTCTATTTCCAGTCTTATCCAGTTAAGATACGCCTGCCTTGCCTGCCGTTTCAGCTGTTCTATTTCCTCGGGAGTGTACTTCGCGTTTTCGGGACACGTTATCGGTAGGTCGGTCTCCGAAATCAGCGTTGCCCACTGTCCGTCGTCAAGACTGTCCCTGGTTGCTGCCGTTTGCCGGCATTCCTTTGGCGCATGTTCATCTGCCATCCGCTTTCTTTTGGCTGGAGCCGCTGCAATGTATTTCTCTTTTTTCGGATTTTCGGATGTTTTTGGCTTTACGCAGCCAGGCTGTCCGTTTTGTCCGATGTCCGCGGAGGTACTTTCCGATGTTGCGGTGGTGCTGCTCTCCGATGTCGTTGCGGCAACGTTTTCCGTTGTCGCGGCTGTTACGTTTCCCGATGTCGCCGTGCCGCTGTCCTTTGGCGGTGTGAGGAATATCACGAGTATACCCACCACACAGGCGGCTGCAAGCCATGGAATAAGGCGCATCCTGTGTGGTCTTGACACTGCCCTTGCCTCATTCATCACCTTGTCCTTCAGTTCTTCCGATACATGAAATTCGCATTGCGGACCAAGCATCCTTTCAAGCTCTTCGGTGTTCAAAAAATTATCTTCCATCACTGTTCTCCTTTCTCAATCGTTTTTGAATGTTTAATATAGCATATCTGTATCGCGATTTCACAGTAGGCTCGGGAACCTCCTTCAGCTCTGCTATCTGCCTGAACGTCAGTCCGTCGTAGCATTTCAGGCGCACTGTTTCCGCCTGTTCCTCGGGCAAATCCTCCAGCATGCGGCTTATGCGCACAAACTCCTCGTGTATCTGCCTGTCGCCGTCACCTTCCGTCATGTCCTCTATTTCTTCTATCCCCACAACCTTGTGGCGCTTCCGCCGGTGATAGTCTATGCAGGCATTGCTGATACTCCTTATTATATAAGCGTCGGGGTTGCCGATTCCCTTGTCTTTCCTCATCTTGTTGAACAGCGCCATGAGCGCCTCCTGCACCACGTCCTCGGCATCCTCACGCCGTCCTATACGCATATAGGCAAAGCGAAACAGCCAGTCCTGCCGCTTGGTGACAAGTCTTTCAAACTCTTCAATCTGCTGTCTGTTGCTGTCGCTCATTGGTTCTCTGTTTGTTTTCTTAAATGCTGTTCTGTTTATATAAACGTAAAAACCGGAAAAAAGATTTATGAAGCGCTAAAAAAATATAGATTTTTGCCTCTATCCCCGTCCCGTTTACACTTTTCAATATAATTTCACCCCCATTTTTTACACTTTTCAATATAAAATGATGCTGAAAAATTACACTTTTCAAATGAAACGACCAAATTATTTGGAGAGAAATTGCGGTTTTGAGTAAAGGGAAGCAGGAAAAATGCTTCTCTTTTTTGATTTGTAGAATAAAAAGATGGGGAAAAATTTGCGGCAATAAAATATTTTTCGTACTTTTGTCGCCGTAATGTGCGGCAAAAGCTGTTTTTAAAAACAGAATGAAGCAGCGAGGCTGCCGGACTTCTACAATGAGAGTTTAACGAAAAAAGTACAAACAAAAAAGAAATGCTTATGGAGTAAAAAACGATTAGAGCGACATAATGACATAAATAAATAGGAGCGTTAGCTTTTGTTTCTTCTTACTGAGAATCTGGAAAATTCACAAATTGATGAAGAACAATAGTCTACAACGTCCGCACCCTACGGTGTGGGCTTGACTGTATTCTCATCAATTAGGTATTCCAGAACCTTCAGTAGGGGAATTTAAAGACAGCCAATCCCACCCCGTTTTTTTATTCATTCGCCAGAAAACACACAATCCAATTTTTAAAGAAACGTCCGGGGGATTGGGGACACAATATCAACTTAAATTCTGACTATACTTAATGAATAGCAGACAATTTTATAAAAACATGCGATGAAAAATATAACAAATATTTTGCTTGCAGCCATAATTGCCGTGATGCCGCTGGCTGCAAAGGGAGCGATTAAAAGTCATTATGATAATGCTACTGGAATATATTTATATTATAACATTGACACCGAAAGCAAGACAGCAACGGTGACAAATGTAGACAACGATGCCAGTTATGTGTATATTCCAGAAACGACAACTAATGATGGCGTGATATATACAGTGACTACGATACGTGGAGGAGCATTTCAGCAGTCATACGCAAAAGAATTGGTGATACCGGCAACTGTGAAAAAGATAGAGGCTAATGGTTCTAGCGGTACTTTTAAAAGTACGATAGAAACATTGTATCTCCTTACTCCAAACGCAGAGATTGAGTCTGGTGCATTTTACAATCACGCTTATTACTTTACTGTAAATACTGTACCTGGACATATTTATACCAACGATTCTTTTAAATGGGACGGCTGGGGGCAAGGACTGCCTCCAACAATCAAAATTGGCACTTACACAGTTGACGGAAACTATAAAATTCACATGACAGAGGTGACAGAAGTCAAGGAAGATGTGGAGTTTACTGATGAAAAGAACTTTGATAATACTGCTGAATACATAACCAAAAAAGCAACCTATACCCGCAAAAGCGTGACAGCAGGAAACTGGTGCAGCCTTTGCCTGCCGTTCGATTGTGAGGTTCCTGAGGGAGTAAGCGTATATGCGTTTGTAGAGATGAAGAGCGATGCCGTTGTGTTCTCGGAAGTGGAGAAAATCACTGCAGGTGTTCCTTACGTGTTTAAGAGTGAAGCGGGCGGCGATGTGACATTCTCTGCTGAGTATGCTTCAATAAAGACGAGGTCTGACCTCGAAAAAGTAAGTGAGGTAACTAATGGGAATAACGTGTTTATAGGAGCATTACAAGGGTACAGCTTCATTGATTCCCCAGAATCCAGAGAAAAATATCCTAATGTATGGAACACGTTGAATACATATTACGGTATTGACCCTGTAGACAATACTTTTAAAAGACTGAAAACATACGGTAATAACACAGATTTGAAATCAACGTGTTCTCCTTATCACGCATTCATTCAAGTAAAGAAAAACAACAGCTCTGCTCCGGCATTGAAGGTTATCGGCGGCGGCGGTGACGACGGAACAACAGGCATCGGCGGAATGACGACGGAAGAGGTAAAGACTGATGCCATATATAACCTCAACGGACAGCGCATGGCGGCTCCACGCAAGGGCATAAACATAATAAACGGTAAAAAAGTAATAATCAAATAAAAACAATAAGACAATGAAAAAGCAATATATAGCTCCAAAGATGACGGTGATAGAAGTAGAAAGCCAACAGTTGCTGGCTGGCAGTGAAGTTCCTGTAGGAGACGGAACTATGAACAGACCAGTGGGTGCTCCGGGCAGGAACAGAAACTACGACGACTGGTTTGAGGATGAGTAAGAGACATTAATCTAATCACAAAGAAATGAAAAGACGCATGATATTAACGGCATGGCTGCTGACAGTGATTCTGTCGGCAGCAAATGCCGTTTCGCTTGTGGTGGTGCTGAAGGACGGCACACGCGAGGTGATAAATTTCGACCGGCAGCCCACGGTGACCTACGAGTTTGGAGAGATGTGGATAAAGTCGTATCAGGGCAGACTGTATTACGACTGCTCGGAAGTGGTGAGGTTTGACATCGACAACAGCCAGACGGGAATACAGTCTGTAGACGCCGCAGGGATGAAGTACACCATTACGGGCAACACGGTGGTGACGGTGGAAGGACTGACGGCGGCAGACGGCGTGGTGGACGTGTTTGACGCAGGAGGCAGGCAGACGGCGAGCCTCACGCCCGACGGCGCGGGAAAGGTGACAGTGTCGCTTGAGGCAGAGCCGGCAGGAGTGTATCTTATAAAAATCAACGGAAAACGGACAATAAAAGCAGTGAAGCGATGAGAAGGATAATCTTTATGCTTGCCCTGTTGTGCGCCCTCGGCGTTAGGGCGCAGCGGTATGCCATGACCGTGCATCTCACCGACGGCAGCAGCGTGCAATATGAAAACAGCATTATAAACAAGGTGGAATTTAAGAGTGAGCGTACATGGGGCGAAAAGGAGGACGGCAGCTACGGTTACTATAACCGCCCTTACATAAAATTCACCTTCACCGACCAGACCACCGCCGAATATAAACCGGACGAGGTGGAATACATCGGGCACGATGTGCTGGAGGACCATCTTCACAACGGCTATCCATACGTGGACCTCGGACTGCCCTCGGGACTGAAGTGGGCAAAATACAACATCGGCGCCACGGCACCCGAGGAGGCAGGATGGTTTATGTCGTGGGGCGAGACAGAGAACAAGGAAGAGTTTTATGTCAGCAAATATAAATTTCGCGACGAGAACGGAATGCTGACAAAATACAACCTCGACGAGAAAACGGGAACGGTGGACAACAAGAAGGTGCTCGACCCCGAGGACGACGTGGCTCACGTGCAGTGGGGCGGCGACTGGCGCATGCCGTCGGAGGCTGAGATACACGAGCTGCAGACCTACTGCCGTTTCACCGCCACGGTGCTCAACGGCGTCAACGTGATGCGCGTCACAAGTGCCAGCGGCAACAGCATCTATCTGCCCATGGCGGGTGAGAAGTGGGATGATATGACAAGGTATGAGGGCACCGACGGATGTTATTGGAGCAACCAGATGCACGATGCAAAGCCCAATCAGCTGCAAGGTCAGCGCAGCTGGTTTTCCGAGGCAATGAATACCACAAGCACCACGCCGTGCACCGTGCGCCGCTATGCTGGCTGTATGGTGAGGGCTGTGTTCGGGGGCAAGTGATTTCCCTGTAAAATAACATTAATATGCAGATTTCTCCGGCTTTTCTTTGGTGATTCAAAATTAATATTGTAATTTTGCAATCAAAAGAAACTGACAATTTATATTTTTATAGTAATAAACAACCGTTTTATAAAAACTGGAAAAAACAGAATAGCCGGAACAGAATGAAAGATATTACGATTAAGAACTTCAAGTGCTACGACGAAAAGACAATGGATTTTCGTCGTGGCATAAACTTGCTTATTGGAGACAACTCTGTAGGCAAGACATCTTTATTGCGCGCATGCAATCTTGTTATAAACTCGTTCTTCTCCGGATACAGCGATGAAAACACCACATGGAAAAGTGCTGAGGACGATGACTTTCGCGAAGTGGCGTCAAATGAGACAATAGCTTCGGAAGATTTGCCTATAAGCATCACTTTCCATTTATCAGAGAATGACCTGCCGGCTATGACGCTAAAGGATGGCAGCACTCATTCCTTTCCGTTTGGCGAAGACCTGGTGGTGGAGAAAAAATCTAAGAAGAACACCAGAAATCTTATAACCGGACTGAAACCTCTCAGAGAATATGCCGCATTATTGCAGGCAAATGCCGTTGTCATAGAAAACGGTGAGGCAATTCAGCATAATGCGCTGCCGCTGTATGCCTATTATACAACAGAAGACATACACACAGTGCGTAAATTTGACAAGGAGAAGAAAAACTTTAAGAAATATCCTCAAAAACCATCTTTCGGCTATTTTGAAAGCTTTGACTCCAAGGGGTTGCTTGACTGCTGGATAAAGAGACTGCTGGTACTTAAAGAAGCAAAGAAGGGCGATGAAGAAATAAAAAATGTAAGAAGTGCCATAATAAAAGCGTTGGGCGACACCGGGTGCTGCATTATAAACGACATAGACATACGCCCAAATGACGGTGAAGTGATATTTATACTTTCAGACCGTAGAGAAGTGAAAACAGGACTTCTTTCAGACGGTTACCGCCGTCTTGTGAGCATTGTGACGGATATCGCCATGCGCTGCGCATTGCTGAATAAAATAAAGTACGGGGACGAAGCCTACAAGCACACTCACGGAACTGTAATCATTGATGAGATAGACGAACATTTGCATCCTGCATTGCAGGTACGTGTGCTGAAAGCCTTGAAAGACACTTTCCCGAATATTCAGTTTATCGTAAGCACACATGCCCCGTTGGTAATGTCGTCCGTAGAGCCAAGCAGCGAAAACGTGGTGTATAAACTTGAGTTTGACAACGGGATTTATTCCCACAAGGAATTGAACACATACGGACTGGATGCATCAACGATTATGGAGACATCTATGGGACAGGTATCACGTGACCTGAATGTAGACGCGAGATTAAAGGAAGTGTTCGGGCTTATTGATGCGGAACGTTATAGCGAAGCACGAGAAAAATTAGACGGTCTGACCAACGAATTGGCAAACGGAAATCCTGAGCTTACAAGGGCGGAAGCATTATTGTCGTTTATAGAGGATTAGAAGAATGATACTTATAAAGAAGAATAAGGAGCCCAAGGCATGGACAGAGTACCGGCAAACTCCCGGCGTAGATTATCAGCCTAATTCTGAACTTGTGGATGCGCTTCTAAAAGAGCAGGGATACATTTGTGCTTACTGTATGAGACGAATACCATGCAAGGACAAACTATACAAAAGCAACGGGAGAGACTATGTTGAGACAAAGGAGGACCATCGTATAGAGCACATTCTTTGCAGAGAAAAACATGATGACAAAAAGCTGGACTATAAGAACATGGTTATCTGCTGTCCGGGACATATAGGTGACGAAGACCATTGTGACAGACTGAAAGGTGACAATGACATATCGTTCTCTCCCCTTGACCCAACTTTCATTGGTACACTTAGCTATAAAAATGACGGTGAAATACTGTCCGCAAAGCCAGAATTTAATGAAGAAATCAACGAGGTGTTAAATCTTAACACTCCACTGCTTAAAATCAATAGAAAAACATTCCACTCAACGGTAATAAATATGATAAAACAGCAGCAAGGTGAAAAACCTTGGACTGAATCTGTTATAAACAAATATATTCAAAAATATAGCAGTAAGGATAAAGACGGCAAACTGCCTCCATATTGTGGCATCATATTATACTACCTCAAGAAGAAACTTGTTTCATTGTCATAGGCAAAAAAAATTAAGGGAAGCAGGAAAAATGCTTCTCTTTTTTGATTTTTTGGGAAATTTTACTTAACATCGGTGGCATTTATGCGTTTATATAAATAGACGACATGACTACAGAGGAGTTTGAACACTTGACACGCCGTCTGCGACCGAAGCTGCTTGGCATAGGACGCAAGATGTTTGCCGACAGCACCATGGCAGAGGACGTGGCGCAGGAGACTCTTATGCGGTTGTGGATGATGCGGGAGCGCATCGACAGCGACGGCGGGGCGGAAGCCTTGGCTGTGCGCATAGCACGAAACGTGTGCGTGAGCGAATGGCGCAGGAAGCAGTCGTCGCCGTGTGTGGCGATGCCGCTGCCGGGCAAAGGCAGAGGGGAGGATCCGATGGCGGAGAGCGACAACAGCAGGATTCTGCAAATGGCGGTGAGCCGGCTCACGCCTTCAGAACAGAGGCTATACCGTATGCGCCACGAAATGGAAATGGATTTGGGCGAGATTGCTGCCGTGACGGGAATAGGCGTTCGCTCGCTGAGCGCAATGCTGAGCACGGCACGGCGGAAAATGATGGAAACGATAAAAAAAGAGGGACTTCTATGAACAGCGAAAAGGAAATTCTTAAGAAACGGTTTTTAGACGGTGAGACCACGCTTGACGATGAGCGGAGGCTGAGGACGCTGCTCGACGGTGCGGAGGACGACGAGGAACGTGCCCTGCGCATGATATTGGGAAATCCGTTGGCTGGAGGAACTTGCAGCGATGAGGATTTTGAAGCTTGGATAGCTGAGGATTGCAGCGAGGAATATGACGCCATTGTTGCCGGCAGGCGCAGGCAGACCATGACAAGAGTGGCGGCGTGGCTTGTGGCGGCAGTGATTGTCGGGGCTGTGTTCTTGGGAATGGTGATGCGCTGGGACAGCAGACAAGAAAGCAACGGCAAAGGACAGCAGCTGGCGGAACTCTCTGCAAGCAGGGCTGTGAATGGAAAGAAAGCAGAAAGTAGCTTTGGCTCTTCAGCAGAAAACGTAATAGCACAGGCGGCAGCGAAGCCCGCGGCGGTGCGCGGCGGCAAAAAAGAAGCAAGGAAAACGCGCGCTACGGTCAAGGAGACAATGGACGCAGAGAAAGATGCCGCCATGATTGACAGGGTTAGGCAGGTGGAGCAGATGCTCAACGAGATAGGCGACAGCGTATATCTGGCACACGTGGAGGAAATGATTGAAAGCAATGGCGAATTGCAGCGTCTTGCCGACTATATCACAAGAAATGATGCAGGAAGGTTTCGCTACGCCACGCTCTACGAAGATGAAATGCTGGAAGAACAGGACGAAGAATATGGTGAACAAAGGGAGTTTTGAACAGTAATGACCATAAATGAACCAGTAATGTTCATAAATAATAATGTTTGCTAAAGCAAATAATGGTCAAAAATTTATGTTCATTAGTGGCATCGCCACAAAATATTATTTTTTGGTTATTACTGGTTCATTTCTGAGCATTACTGTTCAAAATAAAAACAGCAGAAAAGTAAAAACAATAACAACGTAATATATATAATAAGGTATAGGGAGAGGAGAGAATTATGAGACGGATAGTGATATTGACGATGACGGTGCTAACTGTTGCCATACAGGCGATGGGGGCGATACCCGAGACTGCCAAATCAACCATACAGCAGAGCGCGGCGGAGAAAACGCTGGCAAACGCCATGGAGCAGTTTGTGGCATCGCCCGGGCTGATGTTTAAGCATGAGCATCCCGGCACGGGACTGAACCGCTGGCTGTTCAAGTATAATTATGCTGAGGGCAGCGGCACGGATGCACCGCTGCCGGCGGCGCTCGCCGACATCGACAAGGCTTTTCGCACAGGCTGCGCCGGCGGCACGATGGCATACATGCACAACAGCGACAACGGCGGGAAGAAGATGGAGCAGATACAGACATCGTGGGTCAACTCGTACTGGGCGCGCATCACATTCCGCTATAAATTCGGAAAGGGCAGCAACGTGAGGCTGGTGAACTTCAGCAACGGCGGCGGAGTAAACACGCTCTACGCCCTTGTGTGGAAGCGCGAGACGTTTCCCGACAGGGACTCGGCGCAGTGCTGCACCATCGACGGCTATGTGCTCAGGCTGAGCGGCGACCATTGGAGGATAGACAACATGGCAACGCCGTTTTTCAACAGCTATAGCGTGGCTGGCAACATCTCCGACCGCCGGCTTGCCGACGATGTGGCTTTTGCGCAGCTGCGCGAGAAGATACGCTACATCACATCGCAATATGTGCGCTGTGTGGCTGAAAAAGATGAAAACGGCTGCGACATCATGGCATATATGATAAACAAGTTGGGACGTGAGGCCGATGTGCGCCTCACCGAAGAGCAGTTTAACGAGATTGCAGCCGACACCCTGAAATGGAAGAAAGGCACGGACAGCGGCAACTGGCGCAGATATGCCATTATGCTGGAAGGGCTGAACAGGCTGCGCCAGAGCAACAGCTTAATAAGCAATATGAATTATAAGATAACAGGCTCCAACGGGAGATTCATGCAGAACTACATACAGGATAAGATGGTGACCGAAAGTTATGTCGCGCCACAGCCTGCGGCAAAGCCTATAAAAGGATGGACAGTCACAGGAAAGTCTGCCGGCGAGGGGGCAAACACCATGGTGGAGTTCAGGCAGCGTCATGACAGGACAATGCGGCTGGCGAGAACCGACAGCACGCTGTGCTTTGCGCTGGAGGATGATGTGTATCCAGGCGAGTTTATCGGTGTGACCGACAACATGGGCAATTCGTGGACGGTGATAGCCGACAGTGTGCCGCTCAGCATCGACATGAGGCAGGGAGTGACCGAAGGCTCGCGGCTCAACCGCCGTTTCTCGGAGTGCCAGCGGAGGCTGAAGGCATACGAGCGCGAGGCACGCAAATATACATCAGGCATCGACGGCGACACGGAGATAATAGACACCCGTGGCTTTGTGGGTCTGATGGACGAGTACGACGATGCCGTAGCCGGGATAATCGGCGAGAACACTGACAACGCCATTGGCGCATACTATCTGTGGAACAACTACACCAACATGAGCGCGGCACGTCTTGACACCCTTCTGGCGCCGGGCAACAGCTACGCCAACCACTACTGCATGCAGCCTGTGAGGCAGTATCACAAGGGAATGGACCGCCGCAGGGCTGGAACCGCCTATACCGACATGACGCTGACCGACACCGCGGGCAACAGCCGCAGGTTGAGTGAGCTGGTGGGGCAGGGCAAGTATGTGGTGCTCAACTTCTGGACCGTTATCAGCTCTGCCAGCCGCCACGAGCTGCCCACCATGAAGCGGATGCTGAAAAAATATGCCGGCAAGGGGCTTACCGTGGTGAGCATTGCGCTGAAAGACATTACCGAAGACTGGAAAAAATACGTTAGGGTGAGAAAACTGGCGGGCATTCACCTGCTGGAGCAGGAGAACGGCGACTGCGCACGTGCCTATGGCATAACGGCGATACCAGAGAACGTGGTGATAGGTCCCGACGGCAGGATTGTGGCGTCGGGTGTCGTGGGAGCAGAGCTGGAGGCGCTGTTCGGAAGCATTTTTGAATAACAGAAACTACAAAAAAATAATTTATGAGGAAAATCAATCTCGTCATGGCGCTGACGCTCATGATGCTGCCCTTCGTATGCCTTGGAACCACACAGGACAACGGCGGCAAACGGAAAAAGAAGGAGAAGACGGTCAGGATAGTCGCTGACATCTACGACTCGTTTACAAATGGTGCCATTGAGGCGAAGATTACACTGATGAAAACCGACTCAACGGTGGTGGACACCTTCAGGACAGATGTGCGCCGCATGGACTCGTGGTTTTATTTCGACGTGCCGCGCCAGCCTGCCCGCTACATCATAAAGGCAGTGGCGGAGGGCTACGAGGACAAGTACGTGGACTATGAGCTGAAGGACATCGGCAAGAGCGAATACATGGGCATTCCGAGGATACTGATGAAGCGCAAGGCGCGTGACATATATAAGGATGTGGACTTGGACGAGGTAGTGGTGCGTGGCACGAGAATACAGGTGGCATACAAGGGCGACACCATAGTGTACGACGCGGCGGCGTTCAACCTGCCCGAAGGCTCGATGCTCGACGGACTGGTGAGGCAGCTGCCGGGAGCGGAGCTGAAGGAAAACGGCGACATCTACGTGCACGGCGAGAAGATAGACTATCTGACGCTCAACGGCAAGGACTTCTTCAAGGGCGAAAACAAGATAATGCTGGAAAATATGCCATACTTCACGGTGAAAAACCTGCAGGTGTATCACAAGAGCACGAAGCTGAGCGAGCTTCTTGGCGAGGACGCCGAGCAAAAGGACTACGTGATGGACGTGGTGCTGAAGCGCGAGTATGCCACGGGCTATCTGCTCAACGGCGAGACCGGCGCGGGCACCGACAACCGCTGGATGGGGCGAATGTTCGGAATGCTCTATGGCGACCACACAAAGCTGACGGCATTCGGCAACGCAAACAACGTGAACGAAAACCGTGAGCCGGGCAGCAACGGCGACTGGAAGGACATAGGACAGGGAAAGGGGCTGAAAACCACGAAACAGGTGGCTGTGAACCTGCTGACGGAAGATAAGAACAGAAAGGTGAAGGAGGAGCTGAGCACAAAGCTGAAATGGGAGGACACAGAGAACCTGACGCGCTCAAACAGCGAGAACTATGCCACCGGCGGAAGCATTTTCTCGGGCAGCAACAGCAGCAGCCGTAGAAAGGAGTTTGAACTGTCGCTGAATAACACCTTGCAGCTCAACCTAAAGTCGTTTCATATTTACCAGTATGCCATGATTGACGCGGGCAACAGCCGCTCATGGTCGGCATCGCAGGACTCCACCTACAGAGACCGTCTGATAAACAGCAACGCCGGCATGAGCCGCGGAAAGTACAACCGCGTGAATGCACAGCTGCACAACACTGCCATCATACCATTTAAGAACAGCTCATATATCAACCTTACCCTCAGCGGCAGCTACAGCTCCACGACGCCGGGCTACAGCCACAGCATAAGGCTCACGGAATATGCCGGGGAAGGCACCAGCGACCTGCGCAACAACTACAACGATTTCTCATCGCGGCAATACAACTACTCGGCATCGTTGGGGTACACACTGAAGCTTGGCGGAAACTGGAGGATGAGCCCGCGCATGGGCTACACTCAGTACTACAACCAGAACGAAAACTCCAACTACCGGCTCGACTGGCTGGGCAGCATGCCGACCGGCGGCTCCGGCAGCGGAATGCCGCCGATGGACTGGCTGCCCTCCACCGCCGACTCGCTGCAGATGGCGCTCGATGACGGCAACAGCTATTCCTACAACACGATGCGCCGCGAAACCACCGGAGGACTCGACATAAGCTACAGCAATAAGGACGTCTGGTTTATAATAAACGTTCCTGTGAGACATACATCGGAGCGGATGAACTACCGCCGGGCGGCGCTCGACACGCTGGCGCACAGAAGCTACATCACGTTCAGCCCGTACATTGCGCTGCGCAACTACAAGAAAGACCTGCGCCTGGAAATGCGCATCAATACGATGCAGGCGGCATTCTCCACGCTCATGCCCTACACGTCGACCACCAATCCGCTCAGCGTAACCATCAACAATCCCGCGCTCCGCGCCACCACGACCTACAGGCTGGAGGCGCGCAAGGGATTCCGCAACGACTCCATCGGCTCAAAGCTGTATTTCAGCATAGAGGCAGAGCTTGAGGACAACGCCGTGGGCCGGCGCGTGACCTACAACACCGCCACGGGAGGCTACACCTCGATGGCGGACAACGTGGACGGCAACTGGAACGCGCGCCTGAAGTTTGGCTACGAGCGGCCCGTGGACAGGAAGAAGCGGCTGCGTGCCATAATCGACGGACACGTGGGATATACCCACAGCGTGGACTTCGACATGGCATACGACACCGACGCCACGGCGCTGAGCAAGGTGAACACGCTCGACACCTACCTGAGGCTGATGCTTAACTACAAATACAAGAAGCTGTCGCTCGGGGCGCTGGCGAAGGTGAACGCACGCAACAGCAGCGGCACGGCTGATAGCTTCACAAACGCCGACACCTACGACTACAAGTATGGCGTGAGCCTGCAGTACACGCTGCCGCTGATAAACGTGACCATGGGCACAAACGTAGACCTGCTGACGCGCTCGGGCTACCAGGACGCGGCAATGAACAGGACCGACTGGATGTGGAACGCCCAGCTCTCGCGCTCGTTCCTCAAGGGCAGGATCACGGCAAAGCTGCAGGCGTTTGACATTCTGCGCCAGGTGTCGAACATACAGTACCGCATCAACGCCCAGAGCCGCGTGGAGACATGGACGCGCTGCATCCCGAGCTACTACATGGCTACGCTGGCGTTCAAACTGAGCAAGAAGCCTAGGAAATAGCTGTCTTTTCCTTCACTGGCCTACCGAAGGCTTTTCTCTCCGGCGGGGATTTTTGCTCCCTGCCGGAGTCTTTTTATTTTTCTAGGCCTAGATTTTATTTTCTCTAGACCTAGAGAATTTTTTTTCTAGACCTAGAGAATTATTTTTCTAGACCTAGAGAATTATTTTTCTAGACCTAGAGAATTATTTTTCTAGACCTAGAGAATTTTTTCTCTAGCGCTACAGAATTTTTAATCTCTGGATATGGATTTTTTTGTTTTTCGCAGAAATATTTTGCGGTTTGGGAAAAAAGTTGTAATTTTGTGATGCAAATCGAAAACAAAGTATTACAAACTACAAAAAACGGACAATGAAAACAAAAGCTCACAGACTTATTGCAATGCTGGCAATAGCAGCCGGCTCGCTATGCAGCGTGGCGGCGCAACCGCCAGTGACTGCCGCGGAGATTGGCGGCACAAAGATTTTCGGCGAGTTCATACACCCGTGGCAGGGCAAGCGCGTGGGGTATATCGGCGACTCTATCACCGACCCGCGCAACGGCGGCGGAAAAATCAAGAAGTACTGGCAATTCCTGCAGGAGTGGCTCGGCATGACGCCCTACGTCTACGGCATCAGCGGCCGCCAGTGGAACGACGTGGAGCGTCAGGCAACGCTGCTACATCAGGAGCACGGCGGCGAGGTGGACGCTATCCTTGTGTTCATGGGCACCAACGACTTCAACCACGGCGTGCCCATCGGCGAGTGGTTTATCGAGAGCGTGGAGCAGGTGTATGCCGCGCAGGGCAAGCCCAAGCAGCTGGAGACGCGCAGGAAGCGCACTCCCGTGATGAGCGATGACACTTTCCGCGGCAGGATAAACAAGGGGATGGCGGCGCTGAAGCGCCTGTTTCCCGACAAGCAGATTGTGCTGCTCACTCCGCTTCACCGCGCACTGGCAAATTTCAACGACAAGAACGTGCAGCCCGAGGAATGCTACCAGAACTGGTGCGGCGAGTACGTCGACGCATATATTCAGGCGGTTAAGGATGCCGGAAATCTGTGGGGTGTGCCCGTGATTGACCTCAACGCCGTGAGCGGACTCAACCCCATGGTGGAGCAGCAGCTCATCTATTTCCACGACCCGGCAAAGGACCAGCTTCATCCCAACAGCAGGGGGCAGGAGCGCATGGCGCGCACGCTTATGTATCAGCTGCTTGCGCTGCCGGGAGGGTTCTAAGCTCAAACCTCCGCTCCGCGGCGTTGTATCTCATGTCCTCGGTGTCGAAGTATTCGCCAATCTTTCCGTTATCGCTCAGCTCCCCGGGCGTGCCCGTGGCGAGCCCCTTTTCCCTGTCGAGCAGCCAAAGGCGGTCGGCGGTCATTATGGCGTGCTCCATGTCGTGGGTCGACAGAAACACGGTTTTGCCGAGTGTGCGGCTCAGGCGGCGCAGCAGAATCATGGTTTGCACCTTGCTGGGATAGTCGAGATAGGCGGTAGGCTCGTCGAGGATTATTATCGGCGTCTGTTGCGCTATAGCCTTGGCTATCATCACCTTTTGGCGCTCGCCGTCGCTGAGCGTCTGCATGCGGCGGTGTGCTAAGGAACCCACTCCCGTCAGCTCTATGCTCTCTTCCACTATGCGGCGGTCGCCGTCCGTCATCCGTCCCCAGAAGTCGGTGTACGGGCTGCGCCCCATCGCTATCACGTCGTAGGCGGTCATGCCCGTGATGTGGAAGTTGTCGGTGAGCACTATGCTTATCAGCTTTGCCAGCTCGGCGGGCGTGCAGCCGTTGAGGTCTCTGCCGTCCACGGTCACGGTTCCCGCCATGGCAGGCTGGAATGCCGCCAGTGTGCGCAGCAGCGTCGACTTGCCCGAGCCGTTGGGGCCGAGCAGACAAGTCAGCTCGCCCTTTTTCAGCGTGGCGCTGAGGTTGCTGCCAATTATCTTCACTCCCTTTTTCAGGCGGTAGCCCGTGGAGAGTCCCGTTATCGAAACTATGTCGCTGTTCATCGCTTATAAAATTCTTTTTGTCTTTACACCTTATTATATATATAGTATGAGGATTGCCGCTGCAACGCACAACGCTTCCGCCGCCGTGCACACGCGCAGGCTCACGGTCATGTCGTGGGTGGACAGGGCGCGGGGATTGCTGCCGATGAAAGGCTTTTCCACCATCTGCCCGAAGTAGAGGTGCGGACCGCCAAAGCGGCAGTCGAGCGTTGCGGCAAGCGCAGCCTCGGGCCATCCGCTGTTGGGCGAAGCGTGGCGCGGACCGTTTGACATCACAAATGCCACAAGCCCTGCGAGGCTTTTGCGCCGCCCCTTTAATACCAAATACGCCCAGCCTGCCATGACGATGGCTGCCGCTGTAATTCGCGCAGGCAGCCAGTTGGCTATGTCGTCAATCCTTGCCGCCCAGCAGCCGAAGTCCTTGTATCGCTCGTTGCGATAACCAATCATCGAGTCGAGCGTGTTCACCATTTTATACGCCATCATGCCCGGCACGCCGAGAAGGCACAGCCAGAACAGCGGTGCCACCACGCCGTCGGAGAGATTTTCGGCAAGAGTCTCAAGCGCAGCCGTGCGTACCTCCTGCGCCGACAGTGCGCTGGTGTCTCTGCCCACTATGCGGCTCACCTGACGGCGCCCCTCGTCCAGACTGCGGTCGAGAGCCGCGAACACCATGCGCACCTCGCGGCGCAGGGTGGTGCCGGCAAGGCAGAAGAAGATTAATGAAGAATGAAGAATGAAGAGTGAAGAATGTAGTGCCGCAACCAGTTGCGGATTGAATGAAGGCTGAGGGCTTAAGATTAACTCCAATAGCTTTATGATGCCAAAAGTCAGGGCGATGCTTACCACCGCAACGGCTGCGCCCTTTGCCCGTCTGTGGCTGCCCTTGTTTAGCCTGCGCTCCAGCATGGCAATCCATTTGCCGAACGCCACGACGGGGTGAGGCAGTCGCGCAGGGTCGCCAAAAATGAGGTCAAGGGTCCATCCCAATATCAGTTCCGTCATTGTTTATCGTTTTTCTGTTGTTATTTCGGCTATCGCCCTTATCAGTTCGTCGTTTTCCTCCGCCGTCTGCACCGCTATGCGGAAATGCCCGCTGCCGAGCCCCTCGAAGTTTGCCGCGTCGCGTATCAGAATGCCGTGGTTGCGGGCAAGCGTTTCCTTCAGCTCCGCCGCTGTCCCGTCCGTCCGGCGGCACAGCAGGATGTGGCTTTGCGACGGCATCACCTCTATGCCGGGGAGCGCAGCCAGAGCCATGCCCACGCGGCGGCGCTCCTGCATCAGCTCCCTGACGGGAAGCCTGTAGTCGGCGGTGTGCGCCATGAGATAGCGGCAGGCGTTTTGCGCCACCGTCCCCACGGTCCACGGCTGGCGGCAGCGCTTCACCTTATTTATATATATGGCGTTGCCCGTGATGTAGCCCAGCCGCAGCCCCGGCACGGCAAACGCCTTGGTCATGGAGTGAATCATGAGCACGTTGGGCAGCGCCGCACCCTCTTTTGCCGATAGGGTGGGCAAGTCGGTGAACGGCGCATAGCTCGCATCCACCACAAACAGCGTGGCGGGGTGCCGCATGATGCACTCCGTGAGCTGCTCCACTGGCGTTACCGTGCCCGTGGGATTGTTGGGATTGCAGAGCCACGCGGTCTGCGCGTGTTCGGGAATGTCATTAATGGAGGCGATTGCCTTTATCTTGTGATTGTGCATGCGGCAGGCGTCGGCATATTCGGCAAACGTTGGAGTCACTATTGCCGTGGCGCAGCCGGCTGTTGTCTGCGCCGTGAGATAGATTGCCTCGGTGGCTCCGTTGGTGAGCATCACCTCTCGGGGCGCCACGCCAATGGCTTCGGCTATTGTTCTCTCGGCTTCCAGAGGCTCGGGCTCGGGATAATTCACGATGTCGCCCATGGTCGCCGCCAGCCACGCCTTCAGCCCGTCGTGGCAGAAGTGGCTGTAGACGTTAGAGCTGAAGTTTATCCTTATGCCGCCGTATCGGCTGATGTCGTCTCCGTGTCCGTTAATCATTGCTGCGTGTCATTATTTCGTAAAGTCTGTCCATGTCGATGTGGCGGCGCAGGTGGTCGGCAAGAAGGTCGTATTGCTTGTCCTTGAAGGCGTCTATTTGAGCTATTGGGGTGATGGGGCTTATTGGGCTAATGGGGCCTATTGGGCTAATAGGGCTAATATGCCCCATTGCCCCTATTTTCCCAATCAAAAACTCCACCACCGCGGGATTGTCGAAGAATCCGTGGATGTAGGTGCCGATGCAGTTGCCCTCCATCGTCACCTGCTCCGTTGCCGTGCTCACTCCCTGATGTATCTCGTAGCCCTTGCAGCGCGCGCTGTTGAATGTGAACTCCACCTGGCGCGTGGTTTTCTCCGCCTTCATGGTGGTGTGCATGCCGATGAGCCCTAATCCGGGCATACACTCGCAGCCGCCTTCTATGCCGTCGGGGTCGCTCACGGTTGTTCCCATCATCTGGTAGCCGCCGCAGATTCCTATGACGGTCTTGCCACTGGCGTGGGCTTTGATGATGGCTTGCGCCATGCCGTTGCGGCGCAGCAGATAGAGGTCGTCGAGCGTGGATTTAGTGCCCGGCAGTATTATGATGTCGGCTTGCTCCATGTCGTCGGGGCGGTCGGTGTAGAACAGGTTTATGCGGCTGTCGCGCTCCAGCGGACTGAAGTCGGTGAAGTTGCTCATGTGGCGCAGCAGCACCACCGCCACGTTCAGCTTTCCCTCCACGGGCGAGCGGTGTTTTTGCTGGAGCTGTACGCTGTCCTCCTCGTCGATTACGATGTCGCGAAACATCGGCACCACTCCCAATACGGGCACTCCGCACAGCTCCTCAATCATCTTGCGGCCGTCCTCAAACAGGCGGATGTCGCCCCTGAACTTGTTGATTATAATGCCCTTTATGCGCCGGCGGTCGTCGGGAGTCTGGAGCATGATGCTGCCGTAGCACGACGCGAACACGCCGCCGCGGTCGATGTCGGCAACGAGAATCACGTCGGCATCGGCATATCGCGCCATGGGCATGTTCACGAGGTCGGTGTCCATGAGGTTCATCTCCGAGATGCTGCCCGCGCCCTCCATAACTATCGGGTTGTAGCGCGCCGAAAGGCGGTCGTAGGCGGCGTGTACCTGCTGGCGCAGTTCCTCACGCCCCTCCTTGCGGAAATACTCGTAAGCCGAGCGGTTGCCTATGGGACTGCCGTTGAGCACCACCTGCGTGGTGCAGTCGGAGCACGGCTTGAGCAGCAGCGGATTCATGTCGGTGTTGGGGGCAAGCCGGCAAGCCTCCGCCTGCACCGCCTGCGCGCGGCCTATCTCCAGTCCGTCGGGCGTGGCAAAGGAGTTGAGCGCCATGTTCTGCGCCTTGAACGGAGCAGGATGATAGCCGTCCTGCACGAGTATCCGGCATATCGCGGCGGCAATCACGCTCTTGCCCACGTCGCTGCCAGTTCCGGCAATCAGGAGAGGACGAAGTGTGGAGTTCTTCATTACTATGGTTTAAGAATTAAAAAGAGTGTAAAGTAGAATACGGTTTCGGTTATTATAAACGTGGCTCCGCAGCAGTCGCCGGTGTAGCCTCCTATGCGGCGGCGCATGAAAGAGAACAGAATGAAGGCTGCGGCGGCAGGGAAAAACAGCAGGGTGAGCAGTGTGGTGTAATTGAAGCCTGTATCCAGGAAGCACCATAGTGCCGTGATGGGCAACAGTCCAAAAACCATGCCTGCAATCCGTCCGGCGGCAGTGGATTCGGCATATATTGTGCGGCTTTTTGCCTCGTATTCCTTTCTTGCGTAGGGCAGAAAGATTGTTATCTGGCTGCTGATGTACTTGCAGGCGGCATCGGCGGCAATAAACATAAACGGAGTCAGGCGCATGTTGAAAAGTACTGACAGCTGATTCCAAATCAGCATATAGTAGAGTATCAGTCCCAGCACACCGTATGTGCCTATGTGCGAGTCTTTCATTATGTCAAGCGTGCGCTGCCGCGAAGTGCCTCCGCCAAAACCGTCGCAGAAGTCGGCAAAACCGTCTTCGTGCAGTGCCCCGGTGACAAGGACCCTGCTTATCAGAGCCAGCATGACACCGGTTCCTACAGACAGTCCGGCACTGTTTGCCGCCAGGATTGTCATTGTCATAACGCCTCCCGTGAGCCAGCCCACGAGCGGCCAGAACGGTATTATCCGCTCAAAATATCTCTTCTCTACGTTTGCAATGCGCCAAAAAGGGATTCGTGTGAAGAAAATAAAGGCTGCTAAAATGCACTTAAAAGTATTTTGTAATTTTTGCATGACTGAAGTTGTCCATTTCGTTTATCATATTCACCGCTGACTGTACTATGGGATAGGCGCAGATGGCTCCGGTTCCCTCACCCAACCGCAGCCCTAAGCTAAGCAAGGGCGCGGCACCCATGGCATCGAGCATCATCTTGTGACCGCCCTCGTCGCCGCAGTGTCCGAACACGGCGCAGTCCGTCACCTTGCTGTTTATCCTCGATGCCGCCAGCATGCAGGCGGTCATGATGAATCCGTCGACGAGAATCACCATCTTGTGCTCGGCTGCGCGGAGCATTCCTCCAATAGCGGCAGCCATCTCAAAGCCGCAGAAATATCTCAAGAGTGTGGAGTGAGGAGTGAGGAGTTTTGAGTTGTTTTGCTGCGCTGATGAACAATTATGCATTATGCATTGTGCATTATGCATTAAAAAATTCTCCACCGCGGCTTTCAGCACCTCGTATTTGTGGCGCACACCCTCATTGTTGAGACCGCTGCCTGCGCCCACGCACTTTTCAAGCGGAATATCCAAGAGCAGATGCATCAGCACGCTCGACGGCGAGGTGTTTCCTATGCCCATCTCGCCGAAGCTGATGATGTTGCACCCCTCGGCATGGAACTCGTCCACCTGTTCAGCGCCCACAGACAATGCTTTTTCCCACTGCTCCTCGCTCATTGCCGCCTCGTGCAGGAAGTTCTTAGTGCCGTGGGCTATCTTGCGGTCGATGATGTGGGGATATAGCTCAGGGGAGAAGTCGTAGTCCACTCCAACATCCACAACCCTGAGTTTAAATCCATGCTGGCGGCAGAACATGTTTACTCCGCCGCCGCCCTTGCCGTAGTTTATCATCTGCTGCCACGTGACCTCGCGCGGCGACACCGACACTCCCTCGCGCTCAATGCCGTGGTCGGCACCGAAAAGCACGTGGCAGGGATTGGTGAGCCGAGGCTCCAGCGTTTCTTGTATCAGGCAAATCTGCATGGCGAGCGATTCCAGTCGCCCCAGCGAGCCTTTAGGTTTGTTCAGGTTGTCTATCTTGTCCTGTATCTGCTGTTTTGTTATCATTGCTGTTTTATTTTTATGTTGAGTCCTGAAATCATCATCACCACCTCGTCGGCACGGGCTGCGACATATTGGTTGAGCCAGCCCAGCAGGTCGGTAAACCTGCGCTGCACGGCATTTGTGCTTGTGCCGCCCAGCCCTATCTCGTTGGTGACGAAGATGAATGTTGCGTCCTGCGAGGTGAAGCGGTCGAACTCAGCCTTCATCTCATTCAATATGGTGTCTACGTCGGGCAAAGTCTCGCCGTTGTCGGTGGCATCGTAGAAGAAGTTGGTCGCCCACAGCGTGCAGCAGTCCACGAGCACCACACGTCCTGTGACATCGTGGCGGCTCAGCGCGCGCTCCTCCTCGATGTTGGTCCATTGCGCTCCGCGCCGCTGCTGATGCCTGCGCACACGCTCGCGAAACTCCTCGTCCCATACGCGGGCAGTGGCGATGTAGACGGGATTTTGGCTCAGCTCCAGTGCAAGCCGCTCGGCGTAGGAACTTTTGCCCGACCGCTGTCCCCCGGTGATAAGTATTATCTTTCTCATACCTTATTATAATATGTTCATTATCTCAGACAGGCTGTCAACCGTGTATGTCGGCTGCCGTTGCGGCACAAAGTCATTGCCCCACCGCCTGAAGAGAATCGTGTCGAGCCCGGCGTCCATTGCCCCTTTGATGTCTGTCTCGCAGTTGTCGCCTATCATTATCGTTGTCTCGCGCTGCGCCCCTGTGGTCCTCAGCGCATAGTCGAAGAACACAGGCGAGGGCTTTGGCGCTCCGGCATCCTCGCTCAGGATGACGGTGTCGAAATACCGGGTCATGTTGGATGCCGCCAACTTCTTGTACTGCACCTCGTGAAATCCGTTGCTGCAGATGTGGGTGCGGTAACCCTTCGCCTTGAGGTGGCGCATCAGCTCGTGGGCGCCGTCTATCACACCGGGTTTTCTGGAGCACAGCTCCAGAAAACGGTCGCTCACCTCGCGGCAGTAGTCGCTGTCGGCGCTAAGCCCCTGGGCAAGGCTCAGCGGACGCATGAAGCGCTGCTCCATCAGATACTCTCGCGTGATTTCTCCACGGGTGTATTGGCTCCAAAGTTCCACGTTGGTGGCCCAGAAGCTGCTGAGAAACACTTCAGGATTATCAAAATAACGCTCCCAGTGGAACAGGTCGTAAGTCTCGCGCAGCGCTATCGACGAGTTGTCGTGCGTGGCGTAGAGCGTGTCGTCAAAATCAATGAAAATGTCGTTGTAAGTCATTATCTCGTTAGTGATAGTCGTTGTATTTTCTAATTCACCCTCTTTTTCACGATGATATAAATTATCACCGGCGCACCGAATATCGGCGTCACGGCGTTGAGGGGGATTATCATGTTGGGCGGCATGGCGCAGATGATGTTGCACAGCAGCGCTATAGCGCCGCCGCAGAGCATGGTGGCGGGCAGCAGCGTGCGGTGGTCGGCTTCGCGGGTGAGCAGCCTCGCAATGTGGGGCACCGCCAGACCGATGAACGCCACGGGGCCGCAGAAGGCTGTGGTGGTGGCGGTGAGGATGCCCGTGGATAGCAGTATCATTGTTCGGGTGTTGCGTATGTTGAAGCCAAGGTTCATGGCGTAGTTTTCGCCAAGAAGCATGGCGTTGAGGGGTTTTATGAGCACGATGGCGATGAGCAGTCCCACGAAGCAGCCTCCGCAGAACACGGGCAGCTGGCTGATGTTCACGTTGCTGAAACTGCCCATGCCCCAGTTAACGTAGCTGTGCACGTTGTCGGCGTTGGCGAAGAAATTGCACAGCGCCACCACCGACGATGTGAGATAGCCCACCATGATGCCGAGGATGAGTATCGCCAGACTGTTTTTGATGAACCGCGTCACCGCCAGGAGCAGGGCTATGATTGCCATGGCTCCGGCAAAGGCGGCCACCACGATGGCGAGATAGCCCGTGAGGTGCATGTTGGAATTGCCCGTGGTCACCGAGCCTATCACGCCGCCCGTGACCAGCATCACTATAGCCACGCCGAGCGATGCGCCGTTGGTGATGCCGAGTATCGAGGGGCCTGCCAGCGGATTACGGAAATAGGTTTGCAGCATCAGGCCCGACACCGCCAGTGAGGCACCGCAGAGAAGCGCGGTGACAGCCTGAGGCAGGCGCGACTGCAATACGATAAACTCCCAGCTGGGCTTGCTTGCCCCATCGCCAGTGAGAATATGCAACACCTGATCTATCGGTATGCTTACGCTTCCGTAGACCAGGTTCATGGCAAACAATGCCGCGATGGCTGCCGCCAGCAGCAAGTGGAGTGTCCGGTGATTCATCTTTTCACTATTTCTCTATCCTTTTATAATAACGCAATTCATGGTCTTTTAGTATTTCGGGATGGAATATTTTGATGTAGTCGCGCAGCAGCAGGTTCGGGTGAAAGGGAGTCTCCTCATAGAATGCCACTTTGCGCAGGTTGCAGGCGTAGATGTTCTTGCGTTTGAAGGCACCCATCTCTGCGTAGTTTGCCCACTCGCGTGCCAGTTGGGCGTAGGTCATGTCGGCGGTGCCGCTGTACTTCATCATCCACACCTGTGCGTTCTGCGCCTGCTCAAACACCACCTCGGGAGCGTAGGGCACGCTGCCTGTGGCTTTCTCGCCGCTGAACACGTAGCTGCCGCCGGCATCGCTTATCATTCGCCCTATGGTACTGTTTGCGCCTGCCACATACCATGTGGAGCCAAACTTGTTGCCGTCCACCACAGTGGGCTTCCTGTCCGTGCTTCCCACCAGCGACTTCAGTTGGTTGTAGTCTTTCTCCACCTCGGCAAACAGGCTGTCGGCTTTCTCAGCCTTGCCCACTAACAGCCCGTAGAAACGCATCCACTCGGCGCGCCCCAGCGTTCCCGTCTCCATATAGTCGGCGCACTCTATGATGGGCACTCCTATGCTGCCCAGCTTGCCGTAGCTGCCGCTGTTCTCGAAGGGCGAGAGCAGGATGGCGTCGGGAGCCAGCTCGATGATTTTCTCTATGTTGGGCGCAGATCCGTCGCCGCAGTTCACTATCCTTCCGCTGTCAAGTCCCTTGCGCAGCGTGTCGGTGGTGATGTATTCTGGGTTGCAGATGCCGGCAACTGCTCCGCTTGCTCCCAGCTCGCATACGAGCGCCGTGTGCATCGATGTGTAGAACACCGACCGCTCCAGCGGCGTGCGGATGATGTCGCCGTCGGGCAGTTCCGCCGGCAGTTCCCTGTCTTTCGGCACGAGCACATAGCTGTGGAGCACTCGTGTGGTGTCCCACGGATTGCGTATCTCCGCCAGCGTGAAACCGTCGCCCCGTTGCAGGGTGAGCAGCCTTGAGTATTTCATCTCTATGCTGTCGGCACCGCTCAAAGAGGCGGCAGTGCTGCCGCCCTTGCACGAGGCAAGGACAAGCAGCACTGCTATCATGTAATAAAAATCTAATAATTTTCGGATCATCGCGGATTATTTCTGAACGTACTCAATGCTGGTGTTTGGAACCACCACGCCTGCACCCACGCCGCAGTCAAACTTGCTGCGGTATGTGCCGTCGGGACCATAAACTGTGCAGTAGCCGGGCTCCTTGTAGCTTGCGTAGCCGCTTGCGCCCATCACGTAGGAGGTGATGTAGACATTCCCCTTTATCGGGTCAACCGAAATCTTGCCGGGATAGCCTATCTCCTTGCCGTCGCAGAACTTCGATACGCTGCCAGTAGCAACGTCAATCACACCGTATGACACAGGTGTGGCAGGAGAGGTATAGGGAGCGTTGATGGTGTATATCTTGCCGTTCACAGCGTCCACTGCCATCTCGGTGGCATCGCCGAGCTTCTTCACGTTGCCGTTGACAATCTCATACACGCCCTGCCCAGACTGATTGTAATTGGCGTCGTAGCTGCCCGAGTCCTGCACAAACAGCCGGCCGCTCACCACAGCAATGCCAACGGCGTTCTTGATGTTCTCGTGCTTGAAGGTGGTGGTAGTCTTGGTCTTCAGGTCAATCATAGAAATTGATGCGTTGCCATGACCGTAGTCTGAGTCTGCCACATAGAGCTTGCCGTCGCTCACGGCTATTCCCTCGCTGTAGCTGCCGCACTCATAAGTATCAGCAATGGCGTTGGTAAGGGTGTCAATGGCAAGCACCGCGTTGTTGAAGGTTGTCACAAACACCTTACCGTAGTCGGCTGCGATGTGGCGCGGAGTGGCAGCCTCGCCTTTTACTGTGGTTGCAACACGTGCCACCCTCTTCAGCGTGTTCTTGTCGGCAACGAACACAGTGCTCTCGTCGCTTCCCACGATGTAAATCTTGCTGCCATAGACAATGGCGTCGTTCACGGTGCCGCCCAGCGACTCGCCGTTGGCTGCCTGATAGGCATTCTGTGTGGCTGTGCTCTTGGCGTAGTCGTAATAGGTCAGCGAACCGTCGATCTTGCCGCTCTTGTTGCCGCTGCAAACCACAAATGCGCCATTCGAGGTTTCTACAGGCACAAGCACTGGTGCATCGTCGTCGTCATCACATGATGTAAAGCCAAACGCAGCTATCGCCGCGATGGCAAAAAGTGAATAAAATTTTCTCATCTTTTCTTCTTTTAATTTTTAAATATCCTTATTTTTTATCTCAGTTTCCCAATAACTGCCCCCAGCCACTGTTCACAGCTTTTTTGAAGCTGTGTCCCCAGCCGCCTTTCACAGCTTCACTCTCGCCGTCACCATCCACGACCGCCCCGGCATGGGATAAAATCCCACAATCTCATACTGCGTGTTCAGCATGTTCTTCAAGTCAAAACGCAGGCTCAGCGGATTCTTTCCCCAGCTTATGTCGCGGTAGAGCGTCAGCCCCAGCTCACTGTAGCCTTTGAGCATGGTGCCCTGATGGTGCTCGTTGTTCGGCCAGCGGCTCGACACCGCCACGCCGTTTGCCGATATGTTCACCCACGGGTTTTCCCACGCCAGGGACAAGGCTCCGCTGTGCTCGGGGGTGTAGGCAATCTGCTTGCCGTAGTTGTTGTCGCCGTGAGTGCGGTTGCGCACGTGCTGCATGGTGTAGTTGCCGTTGATTATGAGAGTATGGCGCGCCGACAGGCTGTGCGTCACGCCAGCCGTGGCGTCAAATCCCACGGTTCTCACGCGCCCCATGTTGATGTTGGTCCAGATAAACATGTTGTAGGGCACAGCCACAATCTTGTCCTTCACATTATTATAATATATGTCGGCGGTCAGGGTGAATGCCGATGTTTTGGCGTAGGAATGGCGCCACGTGGCACCAAGGTTCAGCTGACTGGTGCGCTCGGGCTTCAGGCTGGTGCTGCCGTAGTGTTCGTAATAAAGCTCGTTGAACGACGGCGAGCGGAAGATGTCCTTGTACGAAAGTCTTATGTACAGTTGCTCACCCCGTATTGCCTGCCAGTTTACCGACACCGAGGGCGACAGGTGACTGACATCGTCGGCTGCGTCGCCTCGCCGTGCTCCGTTCATGTAGAGCGAGTGCAGCAGCCGCGCCATGGCGGTGATTCTGCCCGATGAGTATTTTGCCGTGAAGCTCTGCAGCACGGTGTGGCGCAGAGGGTCGCGATAGGTCGACACATCGCTGCCGCTGAGATTGTTGTAGGCGTAATCGGCAGAATAGTCCAGCGCCAGTCTTGGCGAAAGACTGTACAGAAGACATGCCGAGGCGTATGCCTCACGCTGCCAGTACTGATGGTCTTTCACATGGTTGGGATAAGACGGGTCTTCGTAGTCGGTCATCATATAGTTGAACTTTCCCGTGAGCACCAGCCTCAGTTTGCTTGTCAGACTGCCGCGCCAGCCGAGTTGCGCAAAGGCGTTCTGGTCGCGCATCTTCTCGCGGCTCTCGTTCACGTAGTAGTGTACCATGCCCGGCAGGCGGCGCGAGTTGTCGTAGTAGTAGGCTTTCAGCGACAGCAAGCCAGCCCCCGAAGTTCTGTATGCCATGTTCAGCTCAGCACGACCAGAGTTCATCCGGCTGTTGTTGCGGCGGTCTTTCACATCATGCGTCACGTTCTTTATTGTATACGGATAATCGTTTTCGGCATAGATATAGTCGCCCACGATGCTCAGTCCCAGCCTGTCCGACAGGTTCTTCTCAATCTTCAGAAAAGGATTTGTGTAGCCCCACGCCCCCAACTTCATCTGTGCCGTGAGGTGTGTGGCGAGGTCGTCCGAAGGCATCTTTGCCGTATTAATATGGAGCATTGCCGCTGCAGCCGCATTCTTGACAGGTATAAAAATATCGTCGTTGTCGCCAACCACGAGCGACAGTCCTCCCACGTCGTTGAGCGTATAGCGCGACACGTCAATCTGTCCGCTCTGGCAGTCGCTCAGCGCCACTCCGTCGTACACCACGGCGGTGTGCTGTGCGCCGAAGCCTCTCACGCTAACGGTCTTCATGCCGCCTGCGCCGCCATAGTCGCGGAGCGTCACTCCTGGCAGACGGTGCAGCGCACCGCTTATGTCGGTTATGCCCAGCCGTGCCATGTCGGCGGCAGTCACGGTGTATTGCGGTGCTGTGCTCGTCACGTCGTTGGGACGCGCCACACCTTTTACGCTCACCGCAGCCAGCGTGTCCTCTTTTGTCACCACCTTGTTTTGTGCATACACCGCCCCGGTGCTTACGATGCCCAATGTTACAATCAGTATTTCTCTTGCTTTCATAAGTCCTTGGCTCCAAATCCTGGGAGCATTAATCTTTGTTCTTATCCCGACATGGCAGGTATTCTGGCTTTCCGTCAATCTTAGCCAACGTCTTCCCGCCTCGTGGGCAGTGACATTGTGTTGGCTCCGTAAAACGGATTACAGCTGCAGGAACAGCTCAGGTCTTTCACCTGATTCCCTTGCACGGGGCATCAATAATGCGCCCCGTTTCCAAATCGGATGCAAAGAAAGTGCAAACCGAGAGCAATAAACTTGTTTTAATTGCCGAGGTGCAGCCTTTCTTCGCTTTTGTGACTGCAAAGAAGGTTTTGCCTTTCTTCACAAATCGTTTGCAAAATTACGCATAAACGGGGAGCTGGCAAAATATAAAAGGAAATTTTAATATTTTTTATGTCTCTAAATTTGGAGCATATTACATTTATGTGTACTTTTGTGGCGGATTTTACTCGGGGGTGCCCGTGGCGGCTGTATCTATAGGCAGACAACAGCGCGCTGGGGCTGAGATTATACCCATTGACCTGATGCAGTTAGTACTGCCGTAGGAAATGAGGACAAACGTGAAAGTTTGAATATTATATGGAAATATATCCCCGAGTTGTAGCTGTGAGGCTGTGACTCGGTTTTTTCTATAAAATTCATTGCCCCCGAAAACATAAAAATATGAGACAATGAAAATTAACATCAACAACAAACCAACAGACACCACGGCGACAACTCTCGGAGAGCTGGCGCAGCAGATGGCTTTGCCCGAAAAGGGCGTGGCAATGGCACTGGGCACAAAGATGGTGCAGCGCGCACAGTGGGCGGAGACGGCTCTGAACGAGGGCGACAGTGTGATAATAATCAAGGCGGCATGCGGAGGATAGGGGAGGAACGTGCTATGCTGCAGTTTATATCGCATTACACTGAACGCTATTCTTATCTCGACTCAATACGCATGGCGCTTGACGGCGGCTGCCGGTGGGTGCAGCTGCGCATGAAGGATGCCGCGGACGACGAGGTGAGACGGGTGGCTGAGGAGGCGCAGCGCTGGTGCAGGGATGCCGGTGCAACGTTTATCGTCGACGACCGCGTGGAGCTGGTCAGGCAAATCGGTGCCGACGGCGTGCATCTGGGCAAGAACGACATGCCTGTGAGTGAGGCGAGGGCGTTGCTGGGCGACGGTTTCATAATTGGCGGCACGGCAAACACGTTTGACGACATAAGGTCCCACTACGAGGCTGGTGCCAACTATATCGGCTGCGGTCCTTTCCGCTTTACCACTACCAAGAAGGGGCTTGCGCCGGTGCTGGGGCTCGAAGGCTACACCTATTTAATAAAGCGCGCACGCGAGGAGGGCATCAACCTTCCCATAGTGGCGATAGGCGGAATCACTGCTGATGATATCCCTGCGATAATGAGCACAGGAGTGAGCGGGGTGGCGCTGAGCGGCACGGTGTTGCGTGCCGAAAATCCCGTGGAGGAAATGAAGAAACTAATAAAAATAACAGAAAAATGAGCAAATTAGTAATTGCAGGCAGGGAGTTTAATTCCCGTCTGTTTTTAGGAACAGGAAAGTTTAACAATAACAATGTGATGGCAGATGCCATCAAGGCGAGCGGCACAGAGATGGTGACCGTGGCAATGAAGCGTGTGGAGCTTGACGACGAGCACGACGATCTGCTGACACACATCACGCAGACCCCCGGCATACAGCTGCTGCCCAACACTTCGGGCGTGCGCAATGCCGAAGAGGCTGTGTTTGCTGCGCAGATGGCGCGCGAGGCGTTCGGCACCAACTGGCTGAAACTGGAGATTCATCCCGACCCGCGCTATCTGCTGCCCGACTCGATAGAGACGCTGAAAGCCACGGAGCAGCTCGTGAAGCTGGGATTTGTGGTGCTGCCATACTGTCAGGCTGACCCCACTCTGTGCAAACATCTTGAAGAGGCAGGAGCTGCCACTGTGATGCCACTTGCGGCACCGATAGGCACCAATAAAGGACTGCGCATGAAGGATTTTCTGCAGATTATCATCGACCAGGCAACGGTGCCTGTGGTGGTAGATGCAGGCATAGGTGCGCCGAGCCATGCCGCCGAGGCTATGGAGATGGGAGCCGACTGCTGCTTGGTTAACACCGCAATAGCCGTTGCCGGCGACCCTGTGCAGATGGCTGTGGCGTTCAAGGAGGCTGTGATTGCAGGACGCAGGGCATACGAGGCTGGACTCGGAGCCGTGAGCGAATCGGCAGAGGCAAGCTCGCCGCTTACAGCGTTTCTGGGGTAGCCCAATACACTGCACCGACGAACAATTATGAATTAAAAATAATGGATTATGCCAAACGACAATAGAGCTTACGCCCAAAGAGAAAAGGCGTATATGACCGGAAAGATTTATCCGGACGTGAAGGTGGGAATGACAAAGGTGAACCTCACTCCCACAGTGACAAGGGATGCCAGCGGCAAGCTGCATACCGAAAAGAACGCCCCTGTGTATATCTACGACACGGGAGGACCGTTTACCGACAAAAACATCGAGGTGGACCTGAAGAAGGGACTGCCCCGTATGCGCGAACCGTGGATTCTTAGGCGCGATGATACGGAGCAGCTGGCGGAGGTGACCAGCGAATACGGACGGGAGAGACTTGCCGACCGCTCGCTCGACCATCTGCGCTTTGAGCACATCAGACTGCCGCGCCGTGCCAAAGAGGGTAGGGCGATTACCCAAATGGCTTACGCCAAGGCGGGAATAGTGACCCCCGAGATGGAATATGTGGCAATAAGGGAGAACATGAACTGTGAGGAGTTGGGCATAAAGAGCCACATCACTCCTGAGTTTGTGCGCTCGGAGATTGCCTGCGGACGCGCCGTGCTGCCTGCAAACATCAATCATCCCGAGGCTGAGCCGATGATTATCGGACGTAACTTCCTTGTGAAAATCAACACTAACATAGGCAACTCTGCCACCACTTCTACTATTGAGGAGGAAGTGGACAAGGCGGTGTGGTCGTGCAAGTGGGGCGGTGACACGCTGATGGATCTCTCCACAGGAGCCAACATCCACGAGACACGTGAGTGGATTGTGCGCAACTGTCCCGTGCCGGTTGGAACGGTGCCGATATATCAGGCGCTGGAAAAGGTGAACGGCAAGGTGGAGGACCTGACTTGGGAGATATATAAGGACACGCTTATTGAGCAATGTGAGCAGGGAGTGGACTACTTCACCATTCATGCCGGAATACGTCTGAAGAACGTGCGTCTTGCCGATTCGAGACTGTGCGGCATCGTGAGCCGTGGCGGTTCGATAATGAGTAAATGGTGCCTGCTGCACAGTCAGGAGTCGTTCCTTTATGACCATTTCGATGACATCTGTGATATTGTGGCGCAGTATGACGTGGCACTGTCGCTGGGCGACGGTCTTCGTCCCGGCTGCATTGCCGATGCCAACGATGCGGCGCAGTTTGCCGAGCTCGACACCATGGGCGAACTTGTCACCCGTGCATGGGCAAAGAATGTGCAGGCGTTTATCGAAGGTCCCGGTCATGTGCCGATGCACAAGATTCGCGAGAACATGGAGCGCCAGATTGACCACTGCCACGAGGCTCCGTTCTACACGCTCGGTCCTATTGTCACCGACATTGCGCCGGGCTACGACCATATAACAAGCGCCATCGGCGGGGCGCAGATAGCTTGGCTGGGCACGGCAATGCTGTGCTATGTAACTCCCAAGGAGCATCTTGCGCTGCCCGAAAGAGAGGATGTGCGCGTGGGTGTGGTTACATATAAGATTGCGGCTCATGCCGCCGACTTGGCAAAGGGGCATCCCGGAGCACAGATACGCGACAATGCACTGTCGAAGGCGCGCTTCGACTTCAGGTGGCGCGACCAGTTCCATCTGTCGCTCGACCCTGAGCGTGCATTGCAGTATTTCGAGGCTGCGGGACACACCGACGGTGAGTATTGCACCATGTGCGGACCCAACTTCTGCGCGGCAAAGCTCACCCACGACCTTAGAAAACTGTAACGTTAATGGAGACAAGATATGACAGGCAGACGGCATTGCCCGAGATTGGACCTGAAGGGCAGCGCCGCCTGGCACAGGCAAAAGTATTGGTGGTTGGCGTTGGCGGACTGGGTTCGCCAATAGCCATCTATCTTGCGGCGGCGGGCGTGGGTACGCTTGGACTGGTAGACGACGATGTGGTGAGCGTGAGCAATCTGCAGCGTCAGGTGCTCTACTGTGAGCAGCAGCAGGGACAGCCGAAGGCGGAGTGTGCCAGGCAGCGGCTGGAGGCTCTCAACAGCGGCATCACGGTGAACGTTTACCGTACACGGTTGACTGCCGACAATGCCAGGGAGCTGATAGCGCAGTACGACATCGTGGTGGACGGCACCGACAACTTCGCAGCACGGTATGCCATCAGCGATGCCTGTGAGGCGCTGGGCAAACCCTACGTCTATGGTGCCATAAAGGGACTTGACGGACAGGTGGCTGTGCTGTGCAAGGGCAGCGCCACATACCGCACGCTCTATCCCGACAATGTGGACAAAGAGAAATTCGCCCCCATAGACAAGGCTGTGGCTGGAGTCACTCCGGCTGTGGTGGGAAGCGTGGAGGCGAGTCAGGTGATGCAGCTGGTGTGTGGTTATGGCAGTCCGCTCGTTGACAGGCTTTGGACCATCGACCTGCGCACCATGCAGTCATTTGTTGTGGAAATAGGAAAGTAAAAAGGAAAGAAAATGTTTTCAGAAGAATTATTGAATATAAGCTGGGAGGGCGTGACGGAGCGCATTGCTGCAATGACGGATGCCGATGTGCGCCGCGCCCTGGCAAAGGAACGTCTCGACGTTGACGACTTCATGGCGCTGGTGTCGCCGGCTGCCGCCCCGTATCTTGAGCAGATGGCACGGTTGTCGAGAAAGTACACAGAGGAGCGTTTCGGCAGAACCATGTCGATGTTCATACCGCTTTATATCACAAACTCATGCTCTAACTCATGTGTGTATTGCGGTTTTCACCGCAGCAATCCCATGGCGCGCACCATCCTCACGGCAGAGCAGATAGAGGACGAATGCAAGGCGATAAAGAAGCTGGCGCCGTTTGAGAACATACTGCTTGTGACGGGCGAGAACCCGGCAAAGGCTGGTGTGAAATATCTCGCAAAAGCCATCGAGGTGGCAAAGAAATATTTCTCGAACATCAAGATTGAGGTGATGCCGCTCAAGGCTGAGGATTATTTTGAGCTTACGAAACACGGACTTAACGGAGTGATATGTTTTCAGGAGACCTATCACCGCGAGAACTACAAGATATATCATCCGGCAGGCATGAAGTCCAACTTTGAGTGGCGTGTTAACGGTTTTGACCGCATGGGGCAGGCTGGCGTTCACTCCATAGGCATGGGCGCACTGCTGGGACTGGAGAAGGAATGGCGCACCGATGTGGTGATGATGGCATATCATCTGCGCTATCTGCAAAAGCACTACTGGCGCACAAAATACTCGGTGAACTTCCCCCGTATGCGTCCGGCACAGAACGAGGGCTTCCAGCCCAACTGTTTCGTTAACGACAGGGAACTGGCGCAAGTTACATTTGCCATGCGTATTTTCGACCATGATGTCGACATCTCTTATAGCACACGTGAGCCTCAGTTTATCCGTGACAATATGTGTACGCTGGGAGTAACCACCATGTCGGCGGAGTCAAAGGTAAATCCCGGCGGTTACTACACCTATCCACAGGCTTTGGAGCAGTTCTCGGTGTCCGACGACAGAACGGCGGCAGAGATTGACCGCCGCTTGCGCGAGCTTGGCAGGGAGCCTGTGTGGAAAGACTGGGATGCGTCGTTTGATTTTTTGAAGAAAGCGTGAAATATAGCCCCATAATCATCACCCTCCCCACCTTCTTCGACGGTGAGGCGGAGCGTATCGTGAGATTTTTGAGCGATGGAAGGGCAGGACTTGTGCACATACGCAAGCCCGGCTCTTCCATTGCCGATATGGAGCGGCTGCTGACGGTAATTCCCGTTGAGTGGCACCGGCGCCTTGTTCTGCACGACCATCATCAGCTTGCCGTGAGTTACGGGCTATATGGCGTGCATCTCAACTCGCGCAATCCGCTGCCGCCCGAAGGATGGACAGGCTCGGTGAGCCGCAGCTGTCACTCCTTGGATGAGCTGGTGCAGTGGAAAGACCACTGCAACTATGTGTCGCTGTCGCCGATATTCAACTCTGTGTCGAAGCCCGGCTACAATGCGGCATTCTCAGCCGGGACGCTGGCGGCAGCTGCGAAGGCTGGAATTATCGACAGTAAGGTGTACGCCCTCGGCGGTGTGACCTTTGACAGGCTGGCAAGCGTTGAGGCTATGGGATTTGGCGGAGCCATGATTTTGGGCGACGCATGGAAATAAACAATCTGTTTTTATGAAGACAATAATGACAATAGCCGGCAGCGACACTTGCGCAGGAGCCGGACTGCAACAGGACTTGAAAACCATTACGGCATTGGGACATTATGCCGTGACCGTGACGACGGCGCTCACGGCACAGAACACCGTTGGAGTGCAGAAGGTTATGGCTGTGAATGGCGATATGCTTGAGGCGCAGCTTGACTCGGTGATGAGTGATATCAGCGTGTCGGCAGTGAAGATAGGCATGATTCCAAATGTGGCGTTGGCGCGCATTATCGTGTCGGCTGTAAAGCGTCTGAGGGTGGCTGTGGTCTGCGACCCCGTGATGGTCTCCACCAGTGGCACCCAGCTGATGGCAGACGAATGTGTGGACTATATCAAAAGCGAGCTTTTCCCGCTCTGCACCCTCGTGACACCCAATATTCCCGAGGCTTTGAGACTGGCAAAGAACAGCGGTTGCGGCGATGATATTGACGCTATTGGAAGACAGCTTGTATCGGAGTTTCGCACATCGGTTCTGATAAAGGGCGGCCATGCCAGCGGCAACATTATGCGTGACGTGCTGTATTGCGCCGACGGTTCCGTGCATGATTATAGCACGGAGCGTATCGTAACATCTAATCTTCACGGCACGGGATGCACCATGTCAAGCGCTGCAGCAACCTTTCTGGCAGAGGGAATGTCGCTGCCCGAAGCCGTTGGACGCGCCAAGAAAGTTGTGGCACATGGTATTGAAAAAGGCAGGGCGCTCAATATCGGAAGAGGCAACGGACCGTTGTGGATGTTCTGATGTTAATATTATTTAAACTCTGAATTGAAAGCATAAATAATCCAGCCATTTTCATTACCTTTGTGGTGTCTTATTTCATGCTGAAAGCCCATAGGGCGGTATTGCAAATATGGTGCAGATACGAGGGCAAGGTATTGGAAACAATATACTAAGGCGTAAACGATGTAATAACAAAACAAACTATGTGTAGGTGATTTGCAGAAAGGAGAATTACAATGAGCAAGAAAGACAAAGATATAGCCCTTTTCGTTGCATTCTGTATAGAAGAATACGGAGTAGCCAAAGGAATGACCGGTAAGCAGGTTTTTGACCTGTTTACGCAGTATGGAGTGACCGATTATCTTAGCAAGTGCTTTGAGCCGCTTCACACTCAAGGTCGCCAATGGCTGATAGAAGAAATAGACGAGTTTATCGAAATAAGAAAAAATAAAGAAGCATGAAGATATACCACGGCAGCTTAGAAGTGGTGGAACGCCCTATGATACTTCCGCCCAAACGCAAACTCGACTACGGCGCAGGATTCTACACCACAACCTCGGAAAAGCAATCCAGAGAATGGGTGGAAAGGCGTATGCTTGAAAAACACTCCGTATATGGCTATGTGAATGTATATGAGTTTGATGACAGAAAGTTGTCGGAATTCAATAATCTCATATTTTCTGAACCGAGTAAGGAATGGGCTGAGTTTGTTATGGCAAACAGAACCAAGAAAGATTTTACTCACAACTATGATATCGTATATGGTCCGGTAGCCAATGACAGAGTATATCTTCAGTTTGGTCTGTATGAGTCTGGTGCTATCAGCGTTGAAACACTTATCCGTGAACTTAAAACCTACAAACTGGTTGACCAATACCTTTTTCATACAGAGAAGGCACTGACAGCCTTACATTTTATTGAAGCAACTAAAATAGAAAAATAATATGTTTCAGATAAATCAAGACAATCTACACCTGCTCTTGCCGGGAAAGATAAGCTGGTTGGTGGAATACCTGCACGATGATTACGGTTTCACACTGCAGGAATGCCTGGACCGCATCTATCGCTCAAAACTCTATAAGAAACTGTCAACCGAGAGTACCAAATATTGGCATCTGGGACCAGTGGACCTATATGAAGAACTGAAAATGGAATTGTAAAATCTTCGTGTTGCCGTATTCTGCAATACTTTTTTGAAATACCTCAAATGTTAATATTATTTAAACTCTGAATTAAAAACATAAATAATTCAGTCATTTTCATTACCTTTGTGGTGTCTTATTTCATGCTGAAAGCCCATAGGGCATAGGCGGGCAAGACACATATTACATAAAAGGCGTAACTGTACGCTTTGATTTTGACGATAGAAGAACTTCGCAAACTCTACGGATTGTCAAGAACAAAGCAACGGGAACGCCTCATGGGATGTATTATATACACCTCTCATTGGTATCGGCCGTTATAGCCAATATCTTTGGGCGATTGCCATATATATACATCGGCGTGGGGCTTTCAGCGTTGCTCGTTTCGACAATCCGGGCAATGCGAAGGCCTTTCTATCGTGAAACGAGTGACAGGACTGGCTTCACGCTATTTTATGCCCTGGGCATACCGAGTCTTCGGATGCCATAACCTCAAAAACAAGTACACAATGCCAGATGTGGAAACCAGCCGAGGCGCAAAGCCTCAATGCTCTGGCTTTACCGCCACTGCCCTCCCCAAAGCCGACGGCTCACAAACAGGGGTGTCGGTAGAGAATGCTCATACGGAAACAAAGCTATGGTATGTTCTGCGTATATCATACGGACGGGCACAGAAGGCAAACGACATTCTGACAGGAAAAGGAATTGAGACATACCTCCCTCTCCATACTATATATAATAAGGTGGATGGCAAGCGCATAAAAACACGCACTCCCCTGCTTCCCAATTTTCTTTTTGTACACGCTACACTATCCTCAATACAGTCATTGCTGAAGTTATCCCCCGACCTTTCTATTGTCAGTTTCTACTACGATCATTTCACAACTATGTCCAACGGAATGAATCCGCCTCTGACCGTCCCCGACAATGCCATGCAGAACTTCATTCGTCTTACATCAATCGATAATGAGAATATCCTGCTGATTGATAATGTCAACGGCACATACAAAACAGGCGATAAGGTAAGAATCATTGCAGGACCGTTCAAGGGTATCGAGGGAAGGGTGACAAAGATAACAGGACAGAAGCGCGTCATTGTTGAGCTGCCGGGAATATGCAGTGTAGCCACGGCATATATTCCAAAAGCGTTTATCAAAAAATACGGTCTATGCGATTGAAATAATATTTTAGAATCTAAAAAAACTTCATAAAAATGCTAAATACAAAAACAATGAAAACAACAATGATTAAATCGCTACTTGTAGTAGTTGCGTTATCATTTACAGCTTGTAATAATAACTCTAAAAAGTATAGTGATAATAGTGAAACAGACCAGACCGACCAAACCGAAAGGATTGTAGAAGATGCTAATGAAGCTAAAACAAATGGTTATAATAGAGGCTATGAAGATGGCTGGAGTGATGGTTATGGTTGGAAGGAACGCGGTGTAAGTTATAATGATAAGAATAGCTATCAAACAGAGGATGCTATCAGAGCCAACAAAAGCGGTTATGAGAACGGTTATAATGAGGGGTACAATAAAGGTGAAGCAAAGTACAAAAGCGATTATGTGGACACTTATAATGAGAGATATGAAGAAAGAGAAGCATAGAAAGAAGCCGAAAAAGAAAGATTAAACGATTGGCATAATTGGGAAGATGAAGATGTAGATGGATTATATATTTATTTAGATGGAGTTGATGATGATGATGTAGCTGAAAATATAGCAAGAGAAGATTATGATGGAGAATATATAAGATATGGTTGGGACTATTATGCAAAAATTTCATATACTTGGGGAGAATATAAAATTACTTTAGGCAGACGAATAAATGCCAAATTTTACAAAGTTAAAGGAAGTGATATATACATACATTTTAAGTGGTTGCCTGATGTTAGTACTGGTGATGAAGGTATTTTGGATTGGTCTGGTAAATTTAGCTCATTTTATAAGAAGCCGGATAATCTATAAATCCCCAACAGGTATTCTCTCTCAATAGCAGTCTCATTTTATTGATACACTTTATCTTGTCATTCAGAGTTTTGCCTATTTTAATGCAACACTATAATAAGTCAAATATCTGGTATGACAAAATTCAAGGCAATTTTTGCAGCTTGAATTCTTATAAACGATGTTAAACAATAGTGTTGCAAAATTAAGAAGTTATGAGATATTTTATAAATGTGAATAAAAAACATATAGTTTGTGTAGTCATTGTCTTTATTGTTGCCGGCTTATATGTTTATTATACTCGAAGCAATAAAAAGATTCATTACAGTTATGAACTTTTGCAAAAGGCAGAACAGAATGATGTTGATGCTCAAGTAAAATTAGGTATTTGTTACTATTACGGTGAAGGTGTGAAGCAAGACTATGCGCAAGCTGTAAAATGGCTTGATAAAGCTGCTAAACAAGGAAATGATTGGGCACAATTTAAGTCAGGTGTCTGTTTTTATTATGGTCAAGGAGTAAAACAAAATCATAAACAGGCTGTGATGTGGTATAGTAAAGCTGCAGAGCAGGGATTGGATAGTGCCCAGACTAAATTAGGAGTATGTTATATTTCGGGTAAAGGTGTAAAAAAAAATTATAAGCAGGTGATAAAATGGTGGCAAAGGGCAGCTGAACAGGGGCATACAAATGCTCAATGGGCTATAGGGCTGTGTTACTATTACGGTGAAGGCGTAAAAAGGAACTATGAACAGGCAGTTAAAAGGTGGCAAAAGGCAGCTAAGCAAGGCAATGGCTTGGCACAAAATAGTCTTGGTGACTGCTATTATAATGGTGAAGGTGTTGAAAAAAATTACGAGCAGGCGGTAAAATGGTGGCAAAAGGCAGCAGAACAAGGTAATATTGATGCGCAAACCAGTCTTGGTAACCGCTATTATAATGGTGAGGGTGTTGGGAAAGATTATGAGCAGGCAGTCAATTGGTGGCAAAAGGCGGCAGAACAAGGAAATGTGAATGCGCAAACCTGTCTTGGTTACTGCTATTACAATGGTGAAGGTGTTGAAAAAGATTATGAGCAAGCTGTAAAATGGTATCGAAAGGCAGCAGAACAAGGAAATGCGTATGCGCAAGATAATCTGGGGACTTGTTATGATTATGCTAAAGGTATAAAACAAGATTACAAGCAGGCTATAAAATGGTATCAAAAAGCGGCAGAACAAGGAAATGGTTCGGCTCAATTACATTTAGGAGTATGTTATCATTTTGGTAAAGGAGTAGATACAGATTATAAACAGGCTGTAAAATGGTATCAAAAAGCTATAGAGCAAAAAAGTGAATGGGCTTGGCGCTATTTGGGACGATGTTATGAGGATGGCACTGGGGTGGAACAGAATTATGAACAAGCCGTTTTATGTTATAAAAAGGCGGCTTTAAACGGTGATTTAGAAGCTGGTGCAAGATTAGGAGAGTGTTATTTAAAAGGAAACGGTGTTGAACGTAATAATGGCATAGCAATAATGTGGATATGGAAAAGTGCTGAACAAGATAATATTTATGCGTTAAACACTTTAGGGGATTGCTTCTATTATGGTAGAGGAGTGACAAGGAATTATGCAACAGCCTTTAAATGGTATGAGAAATCTGGAAATTTTGGAGATGCATACGCCCAGCGTATGTTGGGACATTGTTATTTTTATGGCGTTGGAGTCAAGAAAGATTATGCCAAGGCTGTAGAATGGTTTTGGAAAGCATCACAACAGGAAAAATAAAAACTTATGAGAAAATATTTAATTATTACAATCTGCGCTATGTTAAGTAGCTGCTCGGTAAAAAACTCGGATAAAGAGTTGGCACAAGAATGTGAAACAGGTGTTGTCATGGTGTTGAACCGATATTATTATCAGATACAAATTTCTGATGGCAATTTTTTGTATTTCACTGGATTCACAGATGAAGGAGATTTTAAGGATTTAACAATGGAAAAGGAAGAAATCATAAAATCTCCTGCTGTTATTTCCGGTACAGGATTCTTTATGAACAGTACTGGTGCAATCTTGACAAACAGGCATGTAGTGCGTCCACAAATAGACGAGCGAATAGTAAAACAGAATTACCGCAAACTGATAAACAATATTAAAAACCTTTATTCGTATCTTCAGTATAAGCTAAGCGAAGAGATGGATAGTTTGGAAAATCAGAGGAAAGTGTGTTCTTTAAAATTCTTTTTTGGTGATGATAATTATATGGATCAAATTCAGCTCAATGCTATTCAGACCCGACAAAATGAAATATCCTCTTCGTATTCGGAGGTGATGGGCGCAATAGCAGAATTAAATACGATAGATTTGAATAACGTCGAGATAAGTTCTGTTTGTGAAATCGGTATTGCTTATAATGATACATATATATCAACAGTCAACGATGCTGTTGACAAATATCCATGTGTCGTAACAAAAATATCTGAGAATGCTGATGTCGATTTAGCACGAATACAGCTGAAGGACAAAAAGACTCCACAAGGACGTCACGTGTTTAGGCTATATGAGGACCGCGAGAAACTTTGGGATCTGAAAGATAAAATTATTCATTTCTTTGCCATTGATGACAGTAAAGGAATATTAGAACTGAATGATAAGGTTTATATGATCGGTTTTAATGCTGGCCCCATGCTTGGAAATACAAAAGAAGGTTTGAAAGCTCAATTTAATTCGGGAACAGTGACACAACAGCCTGATGGAGAACGAGTTCTTTATAGTATTCCTGTATTACAAGGAGCAAGTGGTAGTCCTGTCTTGGATGAGGCTGGAAATTTAGTTGCCGTAAACTTTGCAAAGTTTGGTGCAGGTGATAACTTTTCGTTTGGTATTCCTGCAAATAAAATAAAGGCTTTTTTGAACCAATAATAAATATTTATGAAGAGTAAAATAGCCCCTTTAAAAACAATATAGAAACATATAAAAATACATATTGTTAAAATTATTGTAATATGGAAAATACTATTTTCTTTGGAAACGGATTTAACAGATGCTCTGAAAATTCCAAAAGTTGGAATGACATATTAGAATACATAACAAATAAGAGGAAAATCATTACAGATATTCCAAATACATTTCAATATGAAGATATATATTTAAGTGAAAAATTTGATATCGAAACGTTCAAAGATAAATATAAAGACAAATCGGAGGAATGGATGATAAAAAAGAACATTTCCGATGAAATTCAGAAAATAAAGCCTAATGACCTCCATTCCATACTTGCGGAAACTGAGGCAACACATTATATAACAACGAACTATGATTATTTGCTTGAAGATGAGCTATCTAAGCAAGGCTTTAAACTTAATAAAGAGGTAAGTGATAGTTCTGAAAAAATATATAGTATAAGACGTAAAAATGTATTTGTGAGTAATGAAGATAAAAAGACTATTTGGCATATTCATGGTGATATAAACCTCCCACAATCGATAATGCTAGGATATGATCATTATTGTGGTTCGATAGGTAAAACCACATCTTATGTAAAGGGATCATATAAGGTATCATATAATAATAGAAAGATAGAATCAATAATAAACAGAATTAACAATAAAGACAATGAAACAATATCATGGATAGACCTAATGTTTATGTCTAATGTTCATATTGTAGCTTTTGGTATGGATTATGCAGAACAAGATGTTTGGTGGCTACTCAATAAAAGATTGCGTTTCATAAAAGAAGAGAAAGCTAAAATATGTAACAAGATTTTTTACTATTGTACAGAAGATGACAATAAACGTGAAATATTGGAATCGTTTGGTGTGGAAGTGAAACCATACCCAACACCCACAAAAAATAATGAGTGGATTTCGTTTTATAAAACAATTCTTAATGATATTAGTGATAATATGAAAAACAATTCAAAATGAAACGGATTATAATTTTTTCGGCTTGCATCGCCATGATAATGGCGTGCAGCCCCACGAAACAAAAGGGAGTGCAGGAGTCGGATATTGACGAAAGACTGCAAGTGGCGGTGGATTCATTGCTTCGGCAGAAGATGGAAGAGCAGAAAGCCACGTCAGGACAGGCAATAGTGATGGAGGTGCAGACTGGAAAGGTGACGTGTTTTTATTATGCTCTGACGGTGTCGTTGAAAAACTTGAGAATATAGAGCTGGTAATGATATTGCTTGCTAACGGTAAGCTGAGTGATAGAAAGGAAAGGCTGAAAAGAATATGCCAAAAGCGTGACACAAACGATAATCATTAATTAAAAAATTTATATTATGATGGAACAATCGGATACATTTCAGGATTCTAAAGATATTTTTCCTGGTATTGATTTTAAACGTAATGAAAATTATAGGGAATGTTATGAAGTAACTCCCTTTGGAATTATTACTGGTTATTCTGTAGCAACAAATGAAAAAGATACTATACATAATACTTAATGGAATATATTTATTTCCAATTCTCCTATTAAGTTTCTCTTCAAAGAGAATATTTAATTATTATTGGAATAAATACTATATGTTGAATTTACCAAAAAGTAATTTCAATCTATGTGTGCAGTGGCTTTTATATGTAGGCAACAAGACAAATTTATCGTATGAAGCACTTAATGTGCTAATATTCTGTGTAATTTGGCCTATAATAACAATCACGTCTATTGTTTTTAATATATTGGCATTAGTATTTTAGATGGTTAGATGTATAAAGTTTACAATATGTCTGGCGGCAAAAGTGAAAATAAAAAACATACAATGAAAAAGATTATAATTTTTTCGGCTTGCATCGCCATGATAATGGCGTGCAGCCCCGCGAAACAGAATGTAATGCAGGAGTCAGATATTGACGAAGGGCTGCAAGTGGCGGTGGATTCTTTGCTTCGGCAGAAGATGGTGGAGCTGAAAGCCACATCAGGACAGGCAATAGTGATGGAGGTGCAGACGGGAAAGGTGAAGGCTGCGGTGGGAGTGGATTCCACACAGCAGGAGTCAGGACTGGTGCGTGCAGCCACGTTGTTGGCGGCATTGGAGACGAAAGCCGTGAAACTGTCTGATACGGTGGATGTAGGTAAGGGTGTGCTGGCGATTGGAACGGACACATTATTCGACCACAACTGGAGCCGTGGTGGATACGGGAAGCTGACAGTGAAGCAGAGCTTTGGGGTAGCTTCCAACGTTGCTGGCTATAAGATTGCAAAGAAGGCATTCGGAAACGGCAGGGCATTTGCCACGGCACTCGCCAGATATGGCTATCTGGCGACAGACACCAGTATGGTGTATAACCCGATAGGGTATGGCATCCTAACCACTCCAATGCAGAATCTGAAGTTTATCAATGCCATAGCTCGTGGAGGCATCGCAGATGAAGCTACTGTGGACAGCATGAGAATGGCTTTGGAGTATACCGTAACGGACGGTTTGGCACTACATGCCGCATCGGACAAGGTAAGGGTGGCTGGAGCATCGGGCACAATCAATCTAACAAAGGATATGTATGCCGCGGAGTTCTGCGGATACTTTCCTGCCGACAAGCCGCGGTACAGCATCATCGTGACTATCAATAAACGGGGATTGCCCGTCAGCGGCAGTAGAATGGCTGGCGATGTGTTCAGGCAGATTGTGGATTATATTATTTGCAATAATAACAAATAAAATGTTAGTTGTATGGAAATCATCATCATTATGCTCATCGTTGCTTTAATCAGTTTTACTATATATGGATTAAGCACCAGAAATGCAGCAGCAAATCAATCGGGCGAGTATATCAAACGGGATGGAATGCCACAAACGCAAGAGGAATGCATAGAATTGTGTATGAAAGTTCTCCACAGCATGAACTGTAAGGTGGAAATAGATAAGGAGTTTACGGATAAGATTGATTTTAAATATCAAGGAGGTCTTTTTTCAATTGTTAACTATTCCCCGTTTATCAGAATATGTTTTTGGTTTTGGTATGAAATTGATTTGGACGACATTGACAAACTGGCAAAGGCAAGGCATGTTATCAACGATTTAAATCTTGAAAGTTCAACGCCATGTGTCTCATACGTCATTAATGATGAACTGCAAAAGATGTATATTCATTCCTCTGTTGATACAGTATTCACAAATGAGATTCCTGCATTAGACGATTTGCTTGAGTATTATTTCGGGAGATTTTTCGAAAGAGCCAATGAGTTTAAAGTGAGGATGGCTGCAGAAGAGAAGGCTGAATAACAATGCCATGAAGTAATATTTATCTTTTGAAAAACAAAGGAAAAGGGAAGAAATAAGTAAAAATATTGGATTTTTCCGAGAAAGTCATGACTTTTGGGGGGTATTCCGAAAAAGTCATGACTTTCTTGGAAACTTCAATTTTGACACACCTTCATACCTACTTGTAATGACTGTGTATGAAGCATGATGAAGTTGGGTGATGCTTTATTACTGCCAGTCATCCTTTAATAGAAAATCAAATAATCCAGTGAAATATATCCCGTTATCATCAGAATAAGGCATTATCTCATCACCGACAACTACTATCTTTTTGAAGGAATCGGAAATTTTCAGCAGGGATGCAAGCTCTTGTTCCCGCTTTTCTTCAGAGGAAATTGAATATGCCGACTGGATATAATATCGCAGGCTGCCTTTATTGGCAATGAAGTCTATTTCGCGTTGTGAGTATGACGTCTTTCCGTTTTTCGTTTCGCGGGACTCCACAATTCCAACATCCACAAGATAGCCGAGTACGCGGAGATGGTTATATAGCACGTTCTCCATGATATGTGTCGGCTCTTGTTGTCGAAAATTCAGTCGTGCGTTTCTCAAACCAATATCAATACAGTAATATTTTTTATTGGTTTCGTAATAACGCCGCCCCTTGACATCATACCTCTCGGCACTCTCAAATAAAAATGCGTTTTCAAGATAATCGATATAGGATGATACGGTCTTTGAATCAATTTTCATTTTCTGTACAGATTCAAGCGTGTTGGCAATCCGTGCCGGATTTGTTAGTGAGCCGATAGAACTGCATAATGAGGTCGCAAGTCTGGAAATGGCAAGCTCGTTCCTTACATTGTTACGTTCCACCACATCGTCGAGATATGTCTTTTCCCAAAGGTTCTGAAGATAGTTTATTTTTTGCTCATTGTCGTGATAATGGAGAAGTCGTGGCATGCCACCGAATGTGGAATATATCATCCATGCTTCGCGCACGTCACCCTCCTCTTGACAAAACTCCCTGAAAGACAATGGGAATACCCTTATCTCGTCGCCTCTGCCACGGAATATTGTGCGTATGTCATGGGATAGGAAACGGGAGTTGCTGCCCGTCACATAGACATCTATATTATCATGACTGTTCAAACCGTTTACAAGCCGCTCGAAGTTATCAAGCTCCTGTATCTCATCAAGAAAGACATAGTAATTCTCATTTTCATTTTTTATCCGAGAGTATATATGCTCTTTGACCGCCTTTGAGTCGAGAATGTCGAAATCATATTTGTCATCATCCCTGTCAAAGTCCAGCATGATGATATTGTCGGATGATATACCTTGTTCCAATAGGTAATCCTTGTAGATATGGCTCAGAAGCCATGATTTTCCACATCTGCGAGAACCGGTTATGATCTTAACCTCTCCGTTATCTCGCCTGATAATCAGCTTGTTGAGATATGACTCGCGTTTTATGTATTTGTTTCTGTTCATTGTCTATTCCGTATTTGGTGCAAAATTACAGTATTTTCGGAATATAACCAAAAAATATAAGAAAAATTTTATCGGTAGAAGAAGAATTTCTGTGAATTTTCTGTCGCCATATCAAAAAAACAGTTTGGTAATGTTATGCATTCCAGGCATTTTGCTGTCGACTTCCTGGAATTCAGTTTTGTTTCAAAAGCTGCAAGTTGGAAGCTTTCCTGCACTTTTGAAAAAACGCAAAACCGTCACCGAGAAAATACGATTGCGTTTTCTGTAAAACGGATGGCAGAATCGGCGATTGGCGACTCTGAAATGGCGATTGGTGATTGGGAATCGGCGATTGGCGACTCTGAATGTATCGTTTAGGATTCTGTTCTCAACGTTTACGATTCTAAACGTATCGTTTGGAAAAATATATCGCATGTTTGTGGGGAAAAGCACGAATTTTGGTGTAAGTGTCCGTGATTTTTACTATTTTCGCACTTTTTCTGAAAATTTTTTCGCATATCAACATACACCCTTTATGCTTAATTAACTTGTAATTAAGTATTTGAGTGGTGTATGTTACCCCATAAAACATACACCAAACATACACCCAACATACACCTTTTGGTATGTTTTTACTATAATTTTACTTTTCTTAACGTTTGCCGTAGCAGAAATTTCACCTATACTTGGTCTTTAACCTGCATTATTCATAGTCTTTCCTACTGCGAGTCCTAACTGACAGCACATCAGCAAAATGCTCGCTCTTCCTCCTTGGAAGTAGGATTTACTACATCCTGCATCGTCATCGCTGTGCTTTCACTGCTGCACAGCCATTTAAGGCTCTCGTAACGGAAAGCTATGAATAATACAGGTTTATCAGCAAATTTTGGTGATGTTTCGTTGGATTTTGAAGCGTTCTTTTCGGAGTGCAGTGGTCGAATTTTCGGTTTTTATATTTAAAATTTCGTATTTGGTGTATGTTGGGTGTATGTTTGGTGTATGTTTTAGGGGGTAACATACACCACTTAAATACTTAATTACAAATTAATTAAGCACAAAGGGTGTATGTGTGTATGTTTGTTTTGTATTTTTCTACGAGAAAAATTGGCGATTTGTGATTTTTTTTATTACTTTTGCAGTGAAACGGGGAAGATATTTCAATCAAATCGATGCTTAACAAATGGGCTGATTCGTCCGATTTGTCCGATTTGTTTGACTACCCGTGCGTAGCTAATTAAACACTAAATCTTAAACACTGAACATCATCATTTTTTCAGGTAGTTTCTAATTTTACGGCGGGAATTATTTTCAAATATTCGGATAGTCCGGAATTTCCTTCAGAAATAAATATTTTTTATTCTCATAATCCATGCGGCAGCAGTAATGGGTGATGCCGTTGGATATGATGAGATAATCCACGTGGAGCAGAATGTTGTAGCTCGCAATTTGGTCGAACACCTTTTCCTGAAGCTCTATTGTCGGGGCTTTGTATTCGATAATCATCACAGGCTGCAGCTTCCTATTATATAATAAGGTGTCGCAGCGCAGGCGCTTTTCCCCAACGCGCAGTTCCACCTCATTGGCGAGCAGTTCCCTGGGGTAGCCTTTGTGTTCAACAAGATAATGCACGAAATGCTGGCGCACCCATTCCTCAGGAGTGAGCGCGACATGTTTTCGGCGCAAAAAATCAAAAATTGTGGGTTTCTTTGCCGTTCCACCAATTTTTATTTCGTATTTTGGTAGGTTTAATGAATACATTTTATTAATTTTGCAGCAAAATTAATAAAATAATTTGGAATAAAGCAATGGCAGAGATAAAAACTGCAACTTTTGAGTCGATAATGCGTGATTTGAAGGCGCAAAAATATGCTCCGGTGTATTATCTCATGGGTGAGGAGCCCTATTATGTGGATAAGATAGCCGACTATCTGGCTGAGCATGTTCTGCAGCCGGAGGAACGTGACTTCAATATGACGGTGATGTTTGGCAGTGATGTCACCGGGGCACAGGTGGCTGATGCCGCCCGACAATATCCCATGATGTCAGAGCGGCTGTTGGTGATTGTGAAAGAGGCGCAAAATTTGAAGCAAACCGAGGCGCTGGAAAAATATCTCGAAAAACCGTCGCCTCAGACCGTGCTCGTGATGACTCACAAAAATGGTGTGCTCGACCGACGAAAAAATCTGGCGAAGATGTTGGAGCGAGTGGGAGTGGTGTTCGACAGCAAGAAACTGAAGGAGCGCGACCTCGTGCCCTTCATCGAGAATCAGATAAAAATGGGCGGTGCAACCATCGACCAAAAATCGGCGCAGATTATAGCCGACTCAATTGGCGCCGATCTCAGCCGTCTGACGGGCGAGCTGAAAAAGCTGCTAATAGCGTTACCCGAAAATGACAGAAGGGTGACGCCGCAACTGGTGGAAGAGCAGATAGGGGTGAGCAAAGATTTCAATGCTTTTGAGCTGCGTGACGCTGTGGTTAACCGCAATGTTTTCAAGGCAAATCAAATTATAAATTATTTTGACAAAAATCCGAAGGCTGGGAGTCTCTATGCTTTTCTCCCAATGTTCTTCAATTTCTTCCAAAATCTCATGATTGCATATTATTGTCCGCAAAGACAGAGTCAGGAAGCGGTTGCAAAATGGCTCGATTTGAGAACGCCATGGGCTGCGAAGGATTACATGACCGGCATGAAAAATTTCTCTGGAGTGAAGGTGATGCACATCATTTCAAAATTGCGCGAGATTGATGCCAAGAGCAAGGGACTCGATAATCCGAGCACTCCGCAGGGGGAGCTGATGAGGGAACTCATATTTTTTATTCTGCACTGAAAACATTTATTCTGGACGAAAATAGCAGTTGATTTGTGCTGTTATCTGTAGTAAACAGGCAGTCTAAAAACAAATATCAGGAGCGAAATTCAGCAGTTTTTGCCGATTTCGCTCCTATTTTTGGCTCATTTTTTTCTATTTCAGTCAGTCGCCATGATGCTTTTTTTCGGGCTAAAACGTTTATAAATAGGGGAGTTAAGCCCATTTTTGATGCTCTGAGAATCGCGTATTTTCAAAAGATTTGAAGGAGGATGCGAATATGCGAAATTTACGAAAAACATGAAGATGGAAGAGGTCTAAATTTACGCTTTTATTTCTTTAACATTTGATGTGTTGAATTTGAATATGTAAACGGCATATTTGGATTTAAATATTTAAATAACAGCACAGTGATTTACAATTTTAAAATATAAATTTTACACACTGAATTTCATATTTTTATATTTATAAATTTAAATTTGCAAACATGAATGAATATTTATGCAGCGCGTTTTTACATATACAAAAGGATGAAAACCAGTGCTTTAACTTATAATTAGGCTTAATAATGGAACTTTTTCATTAAATTTTAAATAAAAAGCAGCATACGGCTTATATAATATGTATAATTTTATATAAATAAGGTTCTAAAAGCCATATTATCTGTATTTTTTGATGAAGTAAAACTTTGTAAGTGTATAAGAATTTAAATGTGTAAATGTAAAAATGAAAAGAACGTTTTTTATCTTATAAATACAAATGTGAATATTTAAATTTAGAAATTTAATCTTTAAAAATCTAAATTCGATTTAAAAATGTTGTGTGTCTCATTTTTTTGTTTTACCTTTGTAAACGCAAAGAAAAATGGGGCAGAATGCCACTTAACACTAAAATCATAAGAAAAATGAAGGATAGAATAAAGCAGATTATTGAATCGCTGAACATGTCGCAACAAGAGTTTGCAAACTTTGTGGAAATTTCGCCGGCATCGCTGAGCGGCATCTTTAACGACAGAACCCGCCCAACGCTAAACATGGTTGAGGCGATAAAGAAGAAAATCCAAAATCTAAATACCGACTGGCTGATGTTCGGTTCGGGCGAGATGTATGTAGATTCTAAATCTCCTACTCCGGCTGACGGCGATGCCGGAGTCAACAGTGCCGTATCACATAATGCCCTTTCGGGCGACCCCACGCCGCAGCAGCGAAACATTTCCGGCGCGGAAATGACGCTCGATTTTGACGGCGGCGGTTATTCCTCTCTTGCTCCCGCTCCGCAGCAGCCGCGGACGGGCATGGAAAATCAGTATTCGGCGCGCACAAATTCTAATAGTGTAAGAAATACACTTAATAATCGCGTTCAGGAAATTCAGAAAAAAGTTGACATTACGCAACGCCATATTACTGAAATCAGAATCTATTTTGACGACCAGACTTTCGAGACTTTTGTACCGGCTAAGAAATGAAGAATGAAGAATTTTCGTGCAAACCGAGTGGAAAGTCAAGCTCGTTTGAACTGTCCCGAGGTGTAGCCGAAAATCGACGAAGTCAATGAAGAATCGGGAAGATGAAAGATTCCTAATATATAAATAATGTGTCATTAGTTTGGCACATTCGCGGAAAATTATTATCTTTGCAGAAATTTTTAGATGTACGCGATTAAACAGAATAACAACAAAGATAATAATGAAGAAATACATTCTTGACTTGAGGGTCAGAGAGACAGTCAAGGTGAGCGGCAAGCACGTTTTGCTGAAGCTCACCCATGACTCTAAACTGCCTGAAATGGTGCCTGGACAGTTTGTAGAGGTACGCATCGACGGTTCTGCCACTACAATGTTGCGCCGTCCGATATCAATAAACTTTGTGGATTATGTTGCCAATGAGCTGTGGCTGCTTGTTGCGGCTGTTGGCGACGGCACACGGTGGCTTACCGGCGGTGTGAAGCCCGGCGATGTGGTGAACTGCGTGTTGCCGCTTGGCAACGGTTTCACTATGCCTAAGAGCGCCGACGAGAAGTTTCTGCTTGTAGGCGGCGGCGTGGGCGTGGCTCCGCTGCTGTATATGGGCGAGCGCATCAAGGCGATGGGCGGTGAGCCTACTTTTCTGCTCGGAGCGCGCACCAAGAACGACCTGCTGATGCTGGAGGAGTTTGAGAAATACGGCAGAGTGTTCGTAACCACCGAGGACGGCAGCATGGGCGAGCAGGGATTTGTAACCAATCACTCGCTGCTGCAGAAGGAGACATTCAGCATGATAAGCACCTGCGGTCCGAAGCCCATGATGATGGCTGTGGCGCGCTATGCCGCAAAGGCTGATGTGGAGTGCGAGGTGTCGCTTGAGAACATGATGGCGTGTGGACTTGGCGCCTGTCTGTGCTGTGTGGAGAAGACCATCGACGGCAATTTGTGTGTATGTAAGGACGGTCCGGTGTTAAATATTAAGAAGTTATTATGGCAGCTCTAAATGTAAATATAAATTCGCTCGAACTGAAGAACCCCGTCATGACGGCATCGGGCACGTTTGGCTATGGTCTGGAATTTGCCGATTTTGTAAATCTTGAGGACATAGGCGGTATTATAGTAAAAGGAACCACGCTACACGCGCGCGAGGGCAACGACTATCCGCGCATGGCAGAGACTCCGCAGGGAATGCTCAACTGCGTGGGACTGCAGAACAAGGGTGTGGGCTATTTCTGTGACCACATCTATCCGCAGATAAAGGATATCAACACCAACATGATAGTGAACGTGAGCGGCTCGTCGCCTGAGGATTATGCCGAGTGTGCGGCACGTGTAGACGCTCTCGACAAGATACCTGCAATAGAGCTGAATATCTCATGCCCCAACGTGAAGGACGGCGGCATGGCTTTTGGAGTGACATGCCAGGGGGCTGCAAGCGTGGTGAGGGCAGTGAGAAAGAGCTATCACAAGACGCTGATTGTAAAGTTGTCGCCAAACGTGACAAACATCGCTGAGATAGCGCGTGCCGTGGAGGACGAGGGAGCCGACAGCGTGTCGCTCATCAACACCCTCATGGGCATGGCTGTGGATGTGGAGAAGCGCTGCAAGACGCTGAGCATAGGCACCGGCGGACTGAGCGGACCGTGTGTGAAGCCGGTGGCGCTGCGTATGGTCTACCAGGTGGCAAAGGCAGTGAAGATACCCGTTGTGGGACTCGGCGGCATCTCATCGGCAAAGGATGCCATAGAGTTTCTTATGTGCGGAGCCACGGCCGTGGAGATAGGCACAGCCAACTTTATAGACCCGGCAATCACCGTGAAGGTGGCGCAGGGCATCAATGACTGGCTCGATGCCCACGGCTGCAAGAGCGTGCAGGAGATCATCGGAGCGATTGATTGAAAATGAAGAATGAAGAGTGAAGAATGAAGAATCAACGATCAGCGACCGAAGGGAAAGCTAATTTTCGTGCAACCGAATGGAGAGTCGGGCTTGCTATAGACACTGCAAAGCTGATGAACATTTATGAAAAGAAAACAATGAGTGAATACCCCTGAGGTGTAGCCGAAAATCAACGAAGTTAATGAAGAATATTTTCAAAGTGAGAAAAAAAATATTGGCAGCGATGCTGCTATTGATAGCCACAGCGACGCAGGCGCAGCCCAAGCGCGAGTTTCGCGGGGCGTGGATACAGTGTGTCAACGGACAGTTTTTAGGGCTGGGCACGGAGAAGATGCAGCAGACCCTGAGCTATCAGTTGGACGAGTTGCAGAAGATGGGCGCCAACGCCATCGTGTTTCAGGTGCGTCCCGAGTGTGATGCGCTCTATGAGAGCAAGATTGAGCCGTGGAGCCGTTTCCTGACAGGCAGGCAGGGACAAGCCCCGTCGCCCTATTGGGACCCGCTGCAGTGGATGGTGGACCAATGCCACAAGCGCGGCATGGAGCTTCACGCATGGATAAACCCCTACCGCGCCAAGACCAAGACCACCACCGAGCTTGCCGCAAATCATGTGGCAAGCCAGCATCCGCAGTGGTGCTTTGCCTACGACAACCAGATAATCCTCAATCCCGGAGTGGCTGAGAACCGTGAGTATATCTGTTCGGTGGTGGGCGACATTCTGCGCCGCTACGATGTTGACGGACTGCATATCGACGACTATTTCTATCCTTATCCTGTGGCTGGCGAGAATATCCCAGACGCAGAGCTTTTCCGTAATAACTCTAATGGTATCAGCGACATCGGCGACTGGCGCCGCTACAACGTGAACCGTTTTGTGGAGCAGCTTCACGACACTATCGTGGCTGTGAAGCCGTGGGTGAAGTTCGGTGTGTCGCCGTTCGGCATCTACCGCAACTTGAAGAATGCGCCCATCGGCAGCGACACTAACGGTCTGCAGAACTACGATGACCTGTATGCCGACGTGCTGATGTGGGTGAACAACGGTTGGGTGGACTACTGCGTGCCACAGCTCTACTGGCAGATAGGTCACAGTGCCGCCGACTACAAGGAGCTGATAGGGTGGTGGAACAGGCATTGTGGCAAGCGCCCGCTGATAATCGGCGAGGACGTGGAGCGCACGGTGAAGTTCCGTGACCCCGACAATGTCAACACTCATCAGCTGGCTGCGAAGATGCGCCTGTACGGTGACAATCCTAACGTGTGCGGCACAATGCTGTGGTATGCCAAGGCTGCCGTGGACAATGTAGGCAACTACGCCTCGCTGTTGAAGAAATATTACTGGCGCTTCCCGGCATTGCAGCCCGAGATGAGGTTTATCTCACACCGCGAGCCGCGCAAGGTGAAAAAACTGAAGCCCGTATGGACCAGTGACGGATATATGCTGTTCTGGACTGCGCCAAAGGCAAAGTCGTGGGACACTGAGGCGACACAGTATGTGGTGTACCGTTTTGAGAAGGGTGAGAAGATGAACCTTGAAAACAGCAGCAACATTGTGGCGATAGTTAGCAGCGAGTTCTATAAACTGCCATACGGGGACGGCAAAGACCGCTATACCTACGTGGTGACACCGCTCAACAGGATACATAATGAGGGCAAGGCTGCGAAAGTGAAGGTAAGGCTTTGAAAATGAAGAGTGAAGAATGAAGAGTGAAGAATTTTTAGATAAGGACTACGAGGCGCTGCTCAGTCAGCTTGACGACAGCCAGCGCGAGGCGGTGGTCTACTGCGACGGTGCGCAGCTGGTGATTGCGGGTGCCGGCTCGGGAAAAACCCGTGTGCTGACATACAAGATTGCATATCTGATGCAGACGGGACTTGCCCCATGGAACATCCTGGCACTGACCTTCACCAACAAGGCTGCCGCCGAGATGAAGGACCGCATAGGCAAAATCGTGGGGCTTGACAAGGCACGCTGGCTCAATATGGGAACATTCCACTCGGTGTTCTCCCACATCTTGCGCCGTGAGGCAGACAAGATTGGCTACAGCAGCAACTTTACCATCTACGACCAGAGCGATTCGCGCTCGCTCGTGAAAGCCATCATCAAGGAGATGGGGCTTGACGACAAGCAGTATAAGGCTGCCAGCGTTGCCGACCGCATAAGCATGGCGAAAAACCATCTGCTCACCCCTGCCAAATATGCGTGCAGCGCAGAGACCGTGCAGTATGACAACCAGCGCAAGATGCCTGCCATAAAAGATGTGTACCGTAATTATTGCGACCGCTGCCGCAACGCCAACGCCATGGATTTCGACGATCTGCTTGTAAACACCTACATGCTTTTTGAGAACAATGAGGGCGTGAGGCAGCAGTATGCCGAACGGTTCCAGTATGTGCTCGTGGACGAGTATCAGGACACCAACCGCGTGCAGCAGGCGATTGTGCTTCAGCTCACCCGTGACCATCAGCGTGTGTGCGTGGTGGGCGACGATGCTCAGAGCATCTACAGTTTCCGCGGAGCAAACATCGACAATATCCTGAAGTTTAACGAGTGTTACACTGGTGCACGTCTGTTTAAGCTGGAGCGCAACTACCGCAGTACGAAGCTGATAGTGCAGGCTGCCAACAGTCTGATAAAGCACAACAAGGAGCAGATACCCAAGGATGTGTACAGCGACAACGAGCACGGCGAGCGGTTGCAGCTGAAGATGGCTTATAGCGACAAGGAAGAGGCGATAATAGTGTGCAACGACATCAAGAAATACAAGCGGCAGGACAAGTGCGGATATTCAGACTTTGCAATCCTCTACCGCACCAACTCGCAGAGCCGCAGCTTTGAGGAAGCCCTGCGCAAGGAAAACATACCCTACCGCATACTGGGCGGACTGAGTTTCTACCAGCGCAAGGAGATAAAGGACATCATGGCATATTTCCGTGTGGTGATAAATCCCAACGACGAGGAGGCGCTGAAGCGCATCATCAACTATCCCACACGCGGCATAGGAGCCACCACGATAGGCAAGATTGTTGCGGCGGCAAGCGAGGGCAATGTCAGCCTTTGGGACGTTATTTGCGAGCCCGTCGAAAACGGGCTCAACGTTGGCAGTGCTGCGCTCACGAAGCTGCAGGCATTCCGCGCACAGATAGAAGGGTGGGGCGGACGCCTGTTCACCGACGATGCCTACAGACTTGGGCATGACATTGTGACCGAAAGCGGCATAAGCCGCGATATCTACAGCGGCAAGGATGCCGACGACCTGGCGCGTCAGGAGAATGTGGAGGAATTTGTAAGCGCTCTTCAGGACTTTGTTGAGAGTCACCGCGAGGAGGACGGCGGCGAGCACGTGTCGCTTGCCGACTTCATGCAAGAAGTGGCTCTGCTCACCGACCTTGAGAGCGACGACGATGCCGAGGGCGAGAAGGTGACGCTCATGACGATACACAGTGCCAAGGGACTGGAGTTTCCAACGGTGTTTGTGGTTGGCATGGAGGAGAACATCTTCCCGTCGCCCATGTGTTGCGAGAGCATGCGCGGCTTGGAGGAGGAGCGCCGCCTGCTCTATGTGGCAATTACCCGTGCCGAGCACCGCTGTACGCTCACCTGTGCGCAGAACCGCTACCGCTACGGACGTATGGAATACGACACTCCATCGCGCTTTCTCAAGGACATAGACCCAAGTCTGATGCATGTCGAGGGCAATGGCAGCAGTGATTTTAGTGACTCCGGTTTTTCACGTGGCAGCAGATATTCTTATGATGATGATGACTATCAGCGCAGTAACAGCTCATCGTCAAGATGGATGCAGAATCCGCGTCCTGTGGCAACACAGTTCCGTGCCGACCCAAAGCCTCGCATAGTTGCTCCGCACCATGAGCCCAGTCAGGCGGAACGCATGCAGAAGCTCCATGCCGCAGTGTTCGGCACCAATGCGAAAACTGTTCCGTCGGCTCCTGTGAATGCAAGAAGAGGTTCTGCAAATGCAGCAACCAGTTCAGCAAATATACCAAACGATTTATCGAATGCGCCAATTAAGGAAGGCAACGTGATAGAGCACCAGCGTTTCGGCATAGGCACGGTGATAAAGGTTGAGGGAACGGGTGAGAACACCAAGGCAACGGTTGAGTTCCGCAACACCGGTACCAAGCAATTGCTGATGAAGTTTGCAAAATACAAGATTGTGCGCTGATAAAACGGCTTGTGATGAAAAATACGGCAGGCAGTTTTATGCATCTTTAGGTTTTGATTCTATAAAAATTGCACACTGCAAAACATGTGTGCGCAATTTTGAAGAAAAAAGATTAAAAAAGCATTAAATACATACCGAATAATTGTATTTTTGGGATAAAAAGGATTAACTTTGCAGAGAAATTGAACAATGTTCCTGTAATAAGCACCAAAACAGCGCAGGGAGAGATATTGTTCACTTGAGACAGAAAAATTATAGATCTATAAAAAAATATGTTTGAGAATTTAAGTGACAGATTAGAGCGCTCGTTTAAAATACTGAAGGGCGAAGGCAAGATAACCGAGATAAACGTGGCGGAGACACTGAAGGATGTACGCCGCGCTCTGTTGGATGCCGATGTGAATTATAAGGTGGCAAAGCAGTTCACCGACCAGGTGAAGCAGAAGGCTATGGGCATGAACGTGCTTACGGCAGTGAAGCCGAGCCAGCTGATGGTAAAGATAGTACACGACGAGCTGGCGCAGCTCATGGGCGGCAAGGCTGCCGAGTTCAACACCAAGGGTCATCCTGCAGTGGTGCTTATGGCTGGTCTCAACGGTGCCGGTAAAACCACTCTCTCGGGCAAGCTCGCCCTGTATCTCAAAAATCAGAGACACCAGAAGCCTTTGCTTGTGGCGTGCGACGTTTACCGTCCTGCCGCCGTGGAGCAGTTGCGTGTGCTTGCCGAGCAGATTGGCGTGCCGATGTACTGCGAGCTTGACAGCAAAGACCCTGTGAAGATTGCTCTCAACGGTATTCAGGAAGCAAAAGCGAAGGGCAACGACGTGGTGATTGTGGATACTGCCGGCCGTCTTGCCATCGACGAGGCTCTGATGCAGGAGATAACCAACATCAAGAACGCCATCACCCCTGATGAGACACTCTTTGTGGTTGATGCCATGACTGGTCAGGATGCCGTGAACACCGCCAAGGAGTTCAACACACGTCTGGACTTCGACGGCGTAGTGCTGACAAAGCTCGACGGTGACACCCGCGGCGGTGCTGCTCTCTCGATACGCAACGTTGTGGACAAGCCTATAAAATTTGTGGGTACTGGCGAGAAGATGGAAGCCCTCGACGTGTTCCACCCCGAGCGTATGGCTGACCGAATACTCGGCATGGGCGACATTGTGAGCCTTGTGGAGCGCGCACAGATGCAGTTCGACGAGAAAGAGGCAAAGAAGCTGGAGCAGAAAATCAAGAAGAACAAGTTTGACTTCAACGACTTTATGAACCAGATTCAGCAGATAAAGAAGATGGGTAACATCAAGGATCTTGCAGCCATGATTCCAGGTGTGGGCAAGGCTATAAAGGATATTGATATCGATGACAACGCCTTCAAGGGCATCGAGGCAATTATCCAGAGCATGACTCCCAAGGAGCGCACCAATCCCGAAATCATCAACCAAAGCCGCCGCGTGAGAATAGCCAAGGGGTCGGGCACCAACATACAGGAGGTGAACAAGTTGCTGAAGCAGTTCGACCAGATGCGCAAGATGATGAAGATGATGACAGGTATGAGCAACAGCAAGATGATGCAGATGGCTGCTGCCATGAAGGGGATGAAGGGCGGCATGCCGAAGATGTAATATATATAAATAAGGAGTAACGAAATTACTCCTAACTATAAAAAATAGAAACAAAATGCAACTGATAGACGGAAAACAGACAGCGGCACAGATAAAACAGGAGATTGCCGAGGAAGTGAGGCAGATTGTTGCCGCCGGAGGCAAGCAACCTCATCTGGCGGCGGTGCTTGTAGGCCACGACGGCGGTTCGGAGACCTATGTAAAGAACAAGGTGCTGGCATGTGAGGCGTGCGGCTTCAAGTCGACACTGATAAGATATGAGGACGATGTCACGGAAGAGGAACTGCTGGAGTGTGTTGACAAGCTCAACCGCGATGCCGATGTAGACGGCTTCATCGTGCAGTTGCCGCTGCCCAGGCACATTGACGAGCAGAAGATAATCGAGGCAATCGACTACCGCAAGGACGTTGACGGATTCCATCCCATCAATGTGGGGCGTATGGCAATCGGTCTGCCGTGCTTCATCTCCGCCACACCACTTGGCATTGTCACACTGCTAAAACGCTATGGCATAGAGACGTCGGGCAAGAAGTGCGTGGTGCTTGGCCGCAGCAATATCGTGGGCAAGCCAATGGCACAGCTTATGATGCAGAAGCAATACGGCGATGCTACAGTGACCGTGTGCCACAGCCATTCAAAGGATTTGAAAAAAGAGTGCCGCGAGGCGGATATAATCATAGCCGCCATAGGACAGCCCGACTTTGTGACCGCTGACATGGTGAAGGACGGAGTGGTGATAGTTGACGTAGGCACCACCCGTGTGCCGGATGCTACACGCAAGAGCGGATTCAGGCTCAACGGCGACGTAAAGTTCGACGAGGTGGCTCCAAAGTGCTCATACATCACTCCTGTACCCGGAGGTGTCGGTCCTATGACCATCTGCTCGCTGATGAAAAATACTCTCGCCGCTGGCAAGAAGGAGTATTATAAATGAAGAGTGAAGAATGACTGCTGAGGACTATTATAAGTTGGGCAATGAGTGCCGTAAGAACGGCAACTGGCAGGATGCCATCAACAACTATATGCGTGCCTCGGAGCTCGACCCCGGCAGCCCAGCTGTATATGCCAAGCAGATGCTGGACGATATAATGAATTATTATAACAAGGATTGCTACAATCCTTGAACGCAATAATACAAACGACAATGAGTAAGATAAAAGGTACAATCATTGTGGATACAAACCGCTGCAAGGGGTGTGAGCTTTGTATAGTGGCTTGCCCGCAGAATGTCATAACACTGGCAAAAAAGGTAAACGCAAGCGGATACAATTATGCAGTGATGAGCGGTGAGGGGTGCATTGGCTGCGCATCGTGCGGCATCGTATGTCCCGACGGCTGTATCACTGTGTATAGGAAAGTTGACAAGTAGATAAGTTGATGAGTTGTCAACTCATCAACTCGTCAACTAAAAAAATATAATTATGGCAGAACAACAGGAAGTAACACTGATGAAAGGCAACGAGGCAATAGCCCGTGCAGCCATACGCTGCGGCGTGGACGGATTCTTTGGATACCCCATTACGCCACAGAGCGAGATTATAGAGACTCTGGCACTCGACAAGCCATGGGAGACCACCGGTATGGTGGTTTTGCAGGCTGAGAGCGAGGTGGCGGCAATAAACATGGTTTATGGAGCGGCTGGAGCCGGCAAGCGTGCATTCACATCGTCGTCAAGCCCGGGAGTGGCACTGATGCAGGAGGGAATATCCTACATGGCTGGAGCAGAGATACCTGGAGTGGTGGTCAACGTATCGCGCGGAGGTCCGGGACTGGGCACCATACAGCCATCGCAGGCAGACTACATGCAAGCCACACGTGGCGGCGGCAACGGCGATTACAAGGTGATTGTACTTGCACCATATTCGGTGCAGGAGATGGCAGACTTTGTTGACCTCGCCTTCACGCTTGCTTTCAGATACCGAATGCCGGCAATGATTCTTGCCGACGGCGTGATAGGTCAGATGATGGAACCTGTGGTGATGCCGCCCTACAAGCCGCGCCGCACGGAAGAGGAGATAATGAAAGAATGCCCGTGGGCTACAATGGGGCGCACAGCCTGCCGCCAGCCCAACATTCTGACATCGCTTGAACTTCAGGCGGAGAAAATGGAGCAGCACAATATTGAGCTACAGAAGAAGTACCGGCGTGTGGAAGAAAATGAAGTGAGATACGAAGCAACATTGTGTGATGATGCCGACTATATAATAGTGGCTTTCGGCTGTGCGGCACGTATAGCGCAGAAAACTGTAAGCGATGCGAGAAAAGACGGCGTGAAAATAGGATTGTTCCGCCCCATCACCCTATGGCCGTTTCCTTCAACAGCACTCAACGAACTGGCGAAGGGCAAGAAAGGAATACTCGTGGCAGAAATCAATGCAGGACAAATGGTACAGGACGTGAAGCTGTCGGTGCGTGGCGACATTGCCATCGAACAGTTTGGCCGCCTTGGTGGTATCGTGCCTGAACCGGCAGAGATATACGAGGCATTGAAAACAATGATGAAAAACTAAGAAATAAAGGCAACAATGAACAACGATATTGTTTCACCCGAGAATATGGTGTACCACAAGCCGGCACTGCTCAACGATGTGCCGATGCACTATTGCCCGGGCTGCTCGCACGGAGTGGTTCATAAACTTGTGGCTGAGGTGATTGAGGAAATGGGCATGCAGGACAAGGCTGTAGGCGTGTGTCCTGTGGGATGTGCCGTGTTTGCCTACCGCTATCTTGACATCGACTGGCAGGAGGCTGCCCACGGACGTGCTCCGGCAGTTGCCACGGGAATAAAGCGGCTGTGGAACGACCGGCTGGTGTTCACCTATCAGGGCGACGGCGACCTGGCGTGCATAGGTACTTGTGAGACCATACACGCCCTTAACCGTGGCGAAAACATCGCCATCATCTTCATCAACAACGCCATCTACGGTATGACCGGCGGACAGATGGCTCCCACCACCCTCATGGGACAAAAGACATCTACATGTCCATACGGCCGCCAGGCAGACCTGCACGGCTATCCGCTCAACATCACCGATATTGCCGCAGGGCTGGAGGGCACATGCTATGTGACCCGCCAAAGCGTGGAGTCGGTGGCTGCAATACGCAGTGCCAAGCGCGCCATACGCAAGGCTTTCGAAGCATCGATGGCCGGCAAGGGCTCATCGCTGGTGGAGATTGTGAGTACATGCAACAGCGGATGGAAAATGTCGCCGGTGCAGGCAAACGAATGGCTGAAGGAGCACATGCTGGAGCATTATCACAAGGGAGACTTGAAAGATGAAGTTTAGTGTTCAGTGTTTAGTTTTTAGTTATTAGTTATGACAAAAGAAATAATTATAAGCGGTTTTGGAGGACAGGGAGTGCTCTCAATGGGCAAAATCTTAGCCTATTCAGGACTTATGGAGGGCAAGGAAGTGACATGGATGCCTGCATACGGACCGGAGCAGCGCGGCGGCACAGCCAATGTCACGGTGATAGTGAGCGACGAGAAGGTGTCGTCGCCAATTCTGAGCACCTACGACATAGCCATTGTGCTCAATCAGCCCTCGCTCGACAAGTTTGAACCGAAGGTGAAGCCTGGCGGCATACTTATTTATGACGGCTACGGCATAATAAACCCTCCCGCACGCACCGACATAAATGTTTACCGTATAGACGCAATGGACAAGGCTGCTGAAATGCGCAACGCAAAGATATTCAATATGATAGTTCTTGGCGGTCTGCTCAAAATCTGCCCCGTGGTGCACAGCGACGGAGTGGAAAAAGCATTATACAAAACGCTGCCGGAGCGACACCATAAACTTATACCGCTCAACATGCAGGCGATTACAGCCGGAGGAGAAATAATAGAGCAGCAAACGTGCTGAAAAACTAAGTTCTGTTAAAAAATACTGCTGAATTGCAGTCATATCAGTTTTTTTTCGTAACTTTACACGCTATTTGTACACTCATGTGCAAACGGCACGGGAAAAGAAAATAAAAAAAACTATATATGCAATTCAAATGGAACAAAGAAACAGCCACGCCCGAGCGGCAGGAACAAGCTAAGGAGCTTGCCGACAAGATAGGGATGAACCCCATACTTGCCAGCCTGCTCATCAGACGGGGCATAAAGACGGAATCGGCGGCAAAGCGCTTTTTCCGCCCTATGCTCAACGAACTTATCGACCCGTTCCTGATGAACGACATGGACGTGGCGGTAGACCGGCTCAACGACGCTATGGGGCGCAAGGAGCGCATCATGGTATACGGTGACTACGATGTAGACGGATGTACTGCCGTGGCATTGGTATACAAGTTCTTACAGCAGTTTTACTCAAACATTGAGTATTATATTCCCGACCGCTATGACGAGGGGTATGGCGTGAGCCACAATGCCATCGACTTTGCCCACGAAAAAGGTATAAAGCTTATTATCGTGCTCGACTGCGGCATCAAGGCATTTGAAGAAATTGCCTACGCAAAAAGCCTCGGCATCGACTTTATCATCTGCGACCATCATGAGCCTGATGACGAAGACCTGCCAGTGGCTGTGGCAACACTCAATCCCAAGCGCCACGACTCCACCTATCCTTTCAAGCATCTTTCGGGCTGCGGCGTAGGCTTCAAGCTCATGCAGGCGTTTGCAAAGAACAACGGGCTGCCGTTTTCAAAGCTTATTCCGCTGCTTGACTTGTGCGTGGTCAGTATAGCCAGCGACATTGTGCCTGTGGAGGGTGAGAACCGCATTCTGGCATTCCACGGGCTGAAGCAGCTGAACCAGAATCCTTCGGTGGGACTGAAAGCCATCATTGATGTTTGCGGACTCACTGGCAAGGAGCTGAACATGAACGATATTGTGTTCAAAATCGGACCGCGCATCAATGCTTCAGGACGCATGCAGAACGGAAAGGAGGCTGTGGAACTGCTCGTGGAGCGCGACATTACCAAGGCTCTCATGGATGCCGACCGTATAAACGGCTACAACGAGATGCGCAAGGATGTTGACAAGCAGATGACCGAAGAGGCAAACAGGATTGTGGAGCGGCTGGAGGGACAGCAGCACCTGCAGTCGATAGTGCTCTATGATGAGGGATGGAAGAAAGGAGTGATAGGCATTGTGGCATCCCGCCTGTCGGAAATCTATTATCGTCCCACCATCGTTATGACTATCATTGACGGAGTGGCTACAGGGTCGGCGCGCTCGGTGGCTGGTTTCGACATCTATGATGCACTGAAGAGCTGTCGCGACCTGCTCGACAACTTTGGAGGCCACACCTATGCCGCCGGACTGTCGATGCAGAGCAAGAACATACCTGAGTTCTGCCGCCGTTTCCAGCAGTATGTAAAGGATCATATCAATGAGGAGCAGAGCCAGCCGCAACTCAACATAGAGGCAACGCTCGACTTCAAGGACATAACCAAGAAACTGCTTTCCGACCTCAAGAAGTTCATGCCCCACGGACCATGCAACCCCAAGCCGATATTCTGCACCGAGAATGTCTACGACTATGGAACGAGCAAGGTGGTGGGACGGCATCAGGAGCACATCAAGCTGGAGCTTGTTGACAGCAAGTCGTCGAACGTGATGAACGGCATTGCCTTCGGACAGAGCGCGTTTGCACGCTATATAAAGAGCAAACACAGTTTCGACATTGCCTACGTGATAGAGGAAAACAGCTACAAGCGCGGCGAGGTGCAGTTACAGATAGAAGACATTAAACCGGGTGAGCAGTAACTATAACAAGATACTTAAAAGATACTGGGGCTACGATAGTTTCCGCGGCATACAGGAAGACATCATTAAAAGCATCTGCAGCGGAAACGACACCCTGGGACTGATGCCTACCGGCGGCGGAAAGTCAATTACTTTTCAAGTGCCGGCATTGGCAATGGACGGTGTGTGCGTGGTAATCACACCGCTCATAGCCCTGATGAAAGACCAGGTGCTCAACCTGCGCAAGCGAGGCATAAAGGCAGCCGCTATCTACTCGGGCATGACCCGCGACACCATCATCACCACAATGGAGAACGCAATCTTCGGCGCGGTTAAGATTCTGTATGTGTCGCCGGAGCGCCTCACCTCGGAGACCTTTCTCAAAAAACTCTCGCATGTAAAGGTGAGTCTCCTCACCATCGACGAAGCCCACTGCATAAGCCAGTGGGGCTACGACTTCCGCCCGTCGTATCTCAGGATAGGAGAGATACGCAGGCTGTTTCCCCGCGTGCCTGTCCTGGCACTCACAGCCACCGCCACTCCGCCTGTGGTGAGTGACATCCAGCAGCGTCTCGGATTTAAGACCGAGAATGTGTTCCGCATGAGCTTTGAGCGCAAGAATCTGGCTTACGTGGTGCGCAACACCGATGACAAATATCATGAGCTGCTGCATATTCTCAGCAGTGTGGACGGCAGTGCCATCGTCTACGCCCGCAGCCGCAAGCGCACCAAGGAAATGGCGCAGCAGCTGGCTGCCGACGGCGTGAGCGCAACGTTCTATCATGCCGGACTGGAACTGGGTGAGAAAGACAAGCGTCAGAAATCGTGGATAGCCGATGAGACGCGCGTGATTGTTGCCACCAACGCTTTTGGCATGGGCATCGACAAGCCCGACGTGAGAGTGGTCATACACATTGACTGCCCTGACAGCATCGAAGCATATTTTCAGGAAGCCGGACGTGCCGGGCGCGACGGCAAGAAAGCCTACGCCATACTCCTTTACAACAACAACGACCGCGCAAAGCTGACAAGGCGAATCGCCGACACCTTTCCGGAAAAAGACTATATAAGAAAGGTGTATGAGCATCTGGCATATTACTATCAGGTGGGCGTAGGCTCGGGCTACGGCGTGACGTTTGAGTTCGACATTGCACGCTTTTGTCAGGTGTTCAGGCATTTTCCCGTGCCGGTGGACTCTGCCCTCACCATCCTGTCGAGGGCGGGCTATATTGATTACACTGAAAATCAGGACACTCAGGCGCGTGTGCATTTCCTCGTAGAGCGCGACCAGCTCTACCGTCTTAGCGGCAACAGCGAGCTTGAGGACAAGGTGATTGTCACTCTGCTCCGCAATTATGGCGGACTGTTCAGCGACTTTGGCTATATCAGCGAGGATTTTGTGGCAGCACAGCTTGGCATGAAGAAACACGAGCTGTATCAGGTGCTGCGTGCGCTCCACATCAAGCACATCATAAATTTCATTCCCGAAAAGAGCACTCCGTATATCCGGTACACTCAGCGGCGTGAGGATTCAGAGTATCTTGTATTTCCGAAGGAAGTGTATGAGGAGCGCCTTGAGCGATACAAGGCACGGATAGAATCCATGCTGCAATATGCCACAGGCTCTGACACCTGCCGCAGCCAGATGCTTCTGGAATATTTTGGAGAGAGCGGTGCCAAGCCTTGCATGCAGTGTGATGTATGCATTGCCGCCAAAAAGGACGGTATGTTCAGGGCTGACTGCAATCATGCCGAACAGCAGATTATGGATGTGCTCAACGACAGGCAGCCGCATCCGCTCACAGACCTGCTGGCGCTCAGTCTGCCGACAATGGTTCTTGACACTGCCTTGAAACATCTGCTTGACGAAGAGACGATAGCGGTTGAGGACGGAATGGTGACAGTACTTTAACCGGGAGTCTTCTCTGATGCTATAATAAGGTTCAACTCTCCGTAGCTCACCTGTCCGCTGAGTGAGTTAAAGGCTTCTTTCAGCGACCTGTGGTTTTCAAGAGCCTTCTTGCCAAGGATGATGTGCTCTATGGGCATCAGTTCGCTGAGCTCAATCTCACCTGCCTGTACATATCTCACAAGATGGCTGTTGACCGTGCTTACCGCCAGTTGCCTTATCATCGCAATCTCTGCCGGAGTCTTGCCCTCCTTGTACAACTGATATGAAATCTCGTGTGTGGGTATCTTTGGCGCTTTCGGCTCCTTTGCCTTCTTCTCACGCTTCTTTTTCGGCTCACTGTCTTCATCGCCGATAAGATACACCGCCTTGTGGCGCAGATAATCGTTGACATAGAATCCCGCCGCCGATGAGTGCTGCATGATTTTTATCTTCACCGTCACCTCGCGCACCAGGTTTTCCACCGCTTCGGCAAGCCGCTTTTTCAGGTCCTTGTTGTCGGTTGCCGGACTGGTCTTGCGTGCCAGTTCCAACAGCGGCTGCAGCTTGTTTGCAAATATCACAGCTCCTTTCTTCACCTGCTCCTGCAACACATCGTCCGAGGCATAGCCTTCTCCTGCCGTGATGCGAGGCACAGCCCATGCCACAAACTTCTGTGCCTTGGGCATAATCTCCGAAGAAAACAGCTGCTGCTGTCCGGCGTATGCTTCGATAAAGTCCTGCTGACGGCGGAAATTATAGGAAATGATGCTGTACACACTGTTAAGGTGGTGCAGCATGTCGTCAAATCCGAACAGTTCTTTTATTAGAGTGCAGAAATAGTCGCGCTTCAACTCTTCCATCTGCCCGTTGTCGGGTATATGGTTGGGAATATCGTCAGTATATGCCGTCACGGCGCTGTCGCTGATGATGGCATTAGGTGCAATGGGCGCGCTGAGCACGATGCCCTCAAGAGTCTTGCAGCGCGACAGAGCCACGTATGTCTGTCCGTGGGAGAACGACCACTGTACATCAATTATTGCACGGTCGAAAGTCAGTCCCTGGCTCTTGTGTATGGTTATCGCCCACGCCGTCTTCACAGGAAACTGCGTAAACGTGCCTTCCAGCTGCTCGGTTATCTCTTTTGTCTCCTCGTTCAGAACATAGCGGTTGTTCTCCCATGTCTCCCTGCCAACCTCTATCTCGGTGCCGTTGTCGCTGTCCGTCACGGTGAATCCGTCTTCGGTAAATCTTGTGATGGTGCATATCATGCCGTTGTAGTAGCGGTGTCCGCCCGATGAGTCGTTTTTCACAAACATCACCTGCGCCCCCACCTTCAGCGTTAGAGTCTCGTCGGTGGGATATGACAATTCAGGAAACTCGCCCTCAACCGTTGCCTTGAACGTGTATGGCTGTCCCGGCAGCATCATCAGTTTCATGCGGTTTATGTCGTGAGCCTTTGCGTTGTGGGTGGTCAGCTGTATGTAGCTGTCGCCTTTTGGCGGCTGGAAGTTTGGTATGTAGCGGCTGTTTAGCTGTGCGAGAGTTTCGGCATCCACCTTGTTTGCGCGTACCTTATTTAATATAGATAGAAAACGCTCGTCGCTCTGACGGTAGACCTGTTTTAGCTCTATTGTGGCATACGGAGTCTGCCGTAGGGCATGGCTGCCGAAAAAGTACATCGTGTCGTAATATTTGCTGAGCATGCTCCACTCATCGTCTTTCACCACGGGGGCAAGCTGCTGCAGGTCGCCGATCATAAGGAGCTGCACGCCGCCAAACGGCAGTCTGCTGCGGCGGAAGCGCCGTAGGGCATCGTCTACGGCATCGAGCAGGTCGGCTCTCACCATTGAAATCTCGTCGATCACCAGCAGGTCGATGCTGCGTATTATGTTTATCTTCTGCTTGCTGAAACGGAAATGGCTCCTTTGGTTGCCCTGAAACGACGAGCCCGGCACAAACGGCGACAGAGGCAGTTGGAAAAACGAATGGATGGTTACTCCCTTGGCATTGACGGCGGCAATACCAGTTGGTGCCACCACAATCATACGCTTGGGCAGCTTCTCCTTCAGTGTACGCAGAAATGTGGTCTTGCCCGTACCCGCCTTTCCTGTAAGAAAAATGTTTATACCGGTGCTTTCCACTATCTGCCATGCCCGGCGCAACTCCTCATTATGTGCCATAAACTAATAATTAATAACTAAATAACTATCTTATCCCTATGAGCTTGTGGGTCTGCAGCGACAGCCGCCACCACGGATGCTGCTTGCAATACTCTATTGCCGCCTTCAGAATCTCCCTGTTGCGCTCCTCGTTGCCAGTATCGCATGGCTGAAGGCTGTATTCCTCAGCCTCTATGCCGTCATATATGTTCATGTCGGTCTTGCCGTCGAACACCACTTTCAGTTCGTCAATGTGCTCAATCCTCAGCTCTGCCTTGTTGCAATAGCCAAACTTTGGCGAGCAGGTCACCCAGTCGGGCTCGCAGCCGTCGGGCAGTGCCTGGGTTCCGTTGGTCTCTATCTGCACCATGCGGTCGCCGTCCTGAAGCCTTTCCACCAGCGACGCCGTTATCTGCAGCGCAGGCTCGCCTCCGGTTATCACCACATGCTGTGCCGGATACTTGTCCACCTCGCGTGCTATCTCTTTCTCGCTCATCTCCGTAAACTGCGTGAAATCGGTGTCGCAGAACGGACATTTCAGATTGCACCCTGCAAGGCGCACAAACACTGCGGGAACGCCTGTGAACGCTCCCTCGCCCTGTAGCGAATAGAATATCTCGTTAATCTTCATTTTTTTAAATTCACAACTCATCCTTCTCAAACGTCACGCTGTTGCCCTCGCTTTCCTCCACATCCACACGGTAACATTCGTCGAACTGTTCGCACACCCACCGCGCTATATTTTCAGCTGTGGGGTTAAAAGGCAGAAGCTCGTTCAGATTACCGTGGTCCAGATAACCGTGAATCTTCTGTTTTATATGGGTGAAATCCACCACCATTCCGTCTGCGTTGAGCGTCTTTGACTTGCAGTACACCGTTATTATCCAGTTGTGTCCGTGCATCTGCCGGCACTTGCTCTCATACGACAAATTGAGCCTGTGGCAGGCGGAAATCTCCAGTCTTTTTCTTACGTAATACATATCATCTTGTTCTTTTCCCTGCAAATGTACGCATAATTTTTGAGACTACCAACATTTTTGGGGTAAAAAATCATCTCGTAAGAAAAATATTCTTACTGTATGCTCTTGCTTATACCTAAAACCTTGATATGACATCTGACGCGCAATGTTATAGTTAAACTTTGTTATTTTTCCGGCAAAATGAGTACAAAAACGGTGAAAAGTTCGTACCTTTGCAAAGAATAGTCCCATAATGGGGGTGTCTTAATCGACACATTATAATATATACAATAGGTTAAGTTTAAGAAAGTAAAGGAAACAGATGAGACAACTTAAGATTCAAAAAAGTATTACCAACCGTTCCAGCGAGGCGCTCGACAAATACCTCGTTGAAATTGGTCGTGCACCGCTTATTTCCATTGATGAAGAGATTGAACTGGCACAGAAAATCCGCAAGGGCGGACGTGAGGCAGAGAAGGCAAAGGAGAAACTTGTCACAGCCAACTTGCGTTTCGTGGTGTCGGTGGCAAAGCAATACCAGCATCAGGGACTGACGCTTACCGACCTTATTGACGAGGGTAACATCGGTCTCATCAAGGCTGCGCAGAAGTTTGACGAGACCCGCGGTTTCAAGTTCATATCATACGCTGTGTGGTGGATTCGCCAGAGCATACTCCAGGCAATAGCCGAGCAGAGCCGCATAGTGCGCCTGCCGCTCAATCAGGTGGGATGTCTGAACAAGATTAACCATGAGATAAACAAGTTTGAGCAGGAGCACCAGCGCCAACCATCGCCACAGGAGCTTGCCGAGATGACCATGATAGAGGAGGACAAGATTGCCCAGAGTCTCATGGCAGACGGTCACCATGTGAGTGTGGACGCGCCGTTCCAGGACGGTGAGGACAACTGTCTGCTTGACGTGATGCCAAGCCATGAGGACAGCCGCACCGACCGTCTTGTTGACCACGAGTCGATGGCAATGGAGCTCAATGCCGTGCTGGGCAAGGTGCTGAAGGACCGTGAAATAACCATCATCCGCGAATGCTTCGGCATAGGCTGCCACGAGAAGGGACTTGAGGAGATTGGCGACCAGTTGGGGCTGACCCGTGAGCGTGTGAGACAAATCCGCGAGAAGAGCATCGCCAAGCTGCGCGACAGCGGCAATGCGAAGATTCTCATGAAATATCTGGGATAGACAAAATCTCGGGAACAGATACCGCTATGACGTGATTGGGATATTGAACAAGACGAGTAACATCAATAGTCTCAGCATGATATTGAAAATGCTGCTGTGCACATTAACGGTGCTCAGCAGCACTTTTGTTTTTTCGGCAAGAGACAAGCGGGCTGTGCAGAAGGAGACCACACACGCAGTGTATCTGAAATATCACTTCGACATAGAGAAGCGCAACCCAACCCTGTTTCTTGTGCCGTCGCTCTACACCATTGCCAAGGGCAACCGGCACTATTTCGGTGAGCTGTATGGAACAATACGCAACGACACACTGGGCAAAACCCACCTGAACGAGCTGCTAAGGCTGAGCACCATAGGAAGCAGCAGCCGCACTATGCCCGTGATGCTCGACTACATCAACCCCAAGCTATATGCCAAAACCATCTTTGGCGACAATATTCTGTCGCCGTTTCACCGCAGCAACCGCAAGCTCTACAAATTTCGCCACGGCATGACCCGGAACAGGGTTTACACGCTTCATATCCGGCCGAGAACAAACAACCCGCAACTGGTATGGGGCAGCGCAGTGATAAGTGAGGACAACGGAAGAATCGTGAGCTGCACGCTGCACGGTGAGTATGACATGTTGAAATACGAGGTGAAATGCGAGATGAACGTGGAGACAAATACGCCGGAACACTGCTACGCAAAGTCGCGCTTCGCATTTCTCGGAAACAAAATATCAACACATTTTGAAGCACATTACGACATGGACGTGAAGGAACTGCCCGGACAACTGACAAAAGCAGGAAAGATGGCAATAGTGCGTCCCGACACGCTTACCGCAGAGGAGCGCAACATGTATGCTGCAAGCAACATCAGCACAGATACTTCCACCGTAAATCCGGCATCCGACAGTTTGGCAATAACGAAAAAAAACAACAGAATGCTGAAAAACGTATGGCGCTTTCTCGACAACTATGTTATGGGGAGCCTAAAGTCACATGGAGAAAACGGAGAGATAAAGATGTCGCCACTTATCGATCCCACACGACTGAGTTACAGCAACAGCAAGGGACTGTCGTACAAGATAAAACTGTCGGCACGATATAATTTCAGCGAAAACCATGCACTGTCGCTGACACCAAGGTTCGGATACAATTTCAAACTTAAGCGTCTGTTCATACAGGCACCCATGACATGGGAGATACACCGCCGTCACAACCAATGGGTGAGAATGGCTTACGAGAGCGGTAACCGCATTACTCACTCAAGCATCATAGATGCACTAAATGAGGAGCACGGCGACAAAATTGACTTCACTAAAATGGACCTGCAGTATTTCTACGACCATAAGGCTACACTGGAGGCAAACACCAACATAGGAAAATGTCTGTCGCTTAACGTGGGACTTCAATATCACCGGCGCACTGCCACAAACAAAGCCGTGATGGAGGCGCTGGGCAAAGAGACCGAGTATAAGAGCTGTGCACCGTCGGTGACACTTACCGTTGACCCTATGCGCAACGGACCGGTGCTGACCATTAACTATGAGCGGAGCATCAAGGGGTGGCTCGGCAGCAACACCGAATATGAGCGGTGGGAGAGTGACATATCATATAATAAAACACTGAATGCCGGAAGACAATACAATCTGAGAATCGGCGGCGGATTCTACACCAACCGCAGCACCGACTACTTTGTGGACTACGGACATTTCCGCGATAACTATCTCAACGACTCGTGGAGCGATGACTGGACGGGACGTTTCCAGCTGCTCAGCAGCCAATGGTACAATGCCTCGGAATATTATCTGAAGGCAAATGCAGCATACGAATCGCCGCTGATGCTCGCTACATGGGTGCCGTGGGTGGGACGGTATATTGAAACCGAACGTTTGTATTTCAGTACTTTACGCATACAGCACACTCGACTGTATTCTGAACTTGGCTATGGCTTCACCACACGGTTCGTAACCATCGGGCTCTTTGCAAGTTTTCTCAACACCGACATGCAGGAGTTTGGAGCCAAGTTCAGCGTGGAGCTGTTCCGCAAGTGGTAAATTGGCAAAAAAAGAGGGTGTGTCATATAATGAAAAGAAAGTAGAAGGTTGGTTTTGACACACCTCCTTGGAAATCTTTCTATTTATCCTCCCCCTCTTTCGGGAAAGCCTTCACAAACTTCATCTCATGAAGAATCTTGCCTTGCCGGCGAAACATGTATGGTGACGGATCGGAAGAGTCGAACTTGCGCGGATTGGGCAGCGACACTGCTATCATGGCGCACTGCGGACGGCTCAGCTTGGCGGCTGTGGTGCCGAAATGATGCTCTGCCACAGCGTCGGCGCCATAAATGCCGTCGCCCATCTCGATGGAGTTGAGATATACCTCCATGATGCGCTGCTTGCTCCACATCATCTCGATGAGAGCAGTGAAGTAGACCTCAAAGCCTTTGCGCACCCACGAGCGTCCGGGCCACAGAAACACATTCTTGGCAGTCTGCTGGCTGATGGTGCTTGCTCCGTGCTTGGTCTTGCTCTTCTTCTTGAGATTGTGTCTGGCGGCATTCTCTATTGCCTTGTAGTCAAAGCCATGGTGCTCAAGGAAACGGGCATCCTCACTTGCCATCACCGCCACCGGCAGCGACGGCGATATCTTGTCAAGCGACACCCAATGGTGATACAGCCTAACGTCCTTGCCGTCTTTAATCTGCTGCGCCACGCGGATGAACATGAGCGGTGTGAAGAACACTGGTACAAATTTCAAAACCACTACAGACAAGATAGTGGAGGCAAAAAATGCCACCACTATCCATCTTATAATCCATTTAATGCGTTTTATCAGTGAAAACACCATTTAGCGATTAAAATTCTTTTAGTTCAATGTTCCTGCCTCGGCAGCCTGAATCATCTCCTGGCTTGCATACATATAAATCTCCACGCGGCGGTTCTGTGCCTGACCTGCCTTTGTCGAGTTGTCGGCAACAGGCTCTGAGGACCCCTTGCCCTCAACCGACTTAATCTGTGAAGCTTGCACACCGCAAGACGAGAGATAGTTCTGCACGCTCTTGGCGCGGTTGAGTGACAGAGGGATATTGATGCCGTCGTTACCGGTGCTGTCGGTGTGACCATAGATGGCAACGTCGCAGGTAGCGTTGTCCTTGAGTACCTGAGCCAGCTTGGCGAGGTTTGTCTTTGCATTGGCGTTGAGGTCAGCCTTGTTTACGGCAAACAGGATACCGCTGTCGAAAGTCACCTTCACAGCCTTCAGACCGTTGGCATCGGTAACCTGCTCCACCTGAGCGGCATCAACCTTGGCAGCCTCTGCCTTAACTTTATCCATGTGACGACCAATGAGAGCACCTGCACCTGCACCAACACCTGCACCAACAGCAGCACCTACGGCTGTGTTGCCTGCAATCTTACCAACAATAGCTCCAAGAAGAGCACCGCCGCCGGCACCGATACCGGCACCCTTCTGAGTGTTATTACATGCTGACAGAACAATTCCTAAACTGAGGACAATTGTAAAAAACTTGATTTTCTTCATTTTTTTCTTAATTTAAATATTAAAGTTTATAAATGTCGCTGCAAAGGTAAATCATTTTTCCGATATATTGCGCTTTTTCCAACTTTTTTTTGTAATTTTGCAGCGAAATTTTGATTAATTAGAAAAATAATATGGCAAAAGAACTGAAAGACCTGACAAAAAGGGCAGAAAACTACAGCCAATGGTACAATGATCTTGTAACAAAAGCTGACCTCGCCGAGCAGTCGGCAGTACGCGGCTGCATGGTCATAAAACCCTATGGCTATGCCATCTGGGAAAAGATGCAGCACCAACTCGACACAATGTTTAAGGAAACAGGTGTACAAAACGCTTATTTCCCGCTTCTCATTCCCAAGTCATTCCTGAGCCGCGAGGCTGAGCACGTTGAGGGCTTTGCCAAAGAGTGCGCAGTGGTTACCCACTATCGCCTTCGTGCCAAGGAAGACAAGAGCGGCGTTGAAGTTGACCCTACAGCAAAACTCGAAGAAGAACTCATTGTACGCCCCACATCAGAGACAATTATATGGAACACATATAAGAATTGGATTCACTCATGGCGCGACCTGCCACTGATGTGCAACCAATGGTGCAATGTGATGCGCTGGGAAATGCGCACACGCCCGTTCCTCCGCACCAGCGAATTCCTCTGGCAGGAAGGACACACAGCCCACGCAACCAAGGAAGAGGCAGAAGAAGAGGTAAAGAAAATGATTGGAGTATATGCCAAATTTGCCGAAGAGTGGATGGCTGTGCCGGTGCTGCAGGGAGTGAAAAGCGAGACCGAGCGTTTTGCCGGAGCACTCGACACCTACACCATTGAGGCAATGATGCAGGACGGCAAGGCGCTTCAGAGCGGAACCAGCCACTTCCTCGGTCAGAACTTTGCCAAGGCATTCGACGTTACATATCTCACAAAAGAAAACAAGCCCGAATATGTGTGGGCTACCTCATGGGGAGTGTCTACACGACTCATCGGTGCGCTGATAATGACACACAGCGATGACAACGGTCTGGTGCTTCCTCCACGTCTCGCCCCGATACAGGTGGTTGTAATACCTATCGGCAAGGCTGGCGAGCAGGCGCAGGCAATAGCCGACAAACTCAACCCTATAATTGACAGTCTGCGTGCCGCAGGCGTGAGCGTGAAGTTTGACGACAGCGACAACAAGCGTCCTGGCTTCAAGTTTGCCGACTACGAGCTGAAGGGTGTGCCTGTACGTATAGTAATGGGAGGCCGCGACCTTGAAAACGGCACTGTGGAGATTATGCGCCGCGACACTCTTGAAAAAGAGACCGTGCCTGTGGAGGGACTTACCGAGCGCATCATCGCACTGCTTGACGATATACAGAAGAATATCTTCGAGAAAGCACGCAAATACCGTGACGCCCATGTCTACGAGTGTGACAACTACGAGGAATTCAAGGAGAAGGTTAAGGACGGCGGATTCTTCCTCTGCCATTGGGACGGCACAGCCGAGACCGAGGCAAAGATTAAGGAAGAGACTCAGGCAACAATACGCTGCGTACCGTTTGCATACGAGCAGACACCAGGCGTTGACATGGTGAGCGGAAAGCCTGCCAAATGTCGCGTGATAATAGCACGAAGCTACTAAAGCTAAAGTCCGGTTGCGGTTACCTATATATTAAATAAGGTGTAACTGCCACCGGCCCTTTTATATATTATATATCAAGGTGTAGCCGGTAAGTACAAAAGAAATAAGAACCCAATATAAACAATAACAAATAAAAAACAAAACAATGAAAATTTCTCACATTGAGCACCTCGGCATTGCCGTACAGAGCATCGAGGAGGCTTTGCCATACTTCGAGGAAGTACTTGGTTTGAAATGCTACAACGTTGAAACAGTTGAAGACCAGAAAGTGAAGACCGCATTCTTGAAGTGCGGCGAGGTGAAACTTGAGCTTCTTGAGCCAACATCGCCTGAGAGCACCATCCAGAAGTGGCTCGACAAGGGCAATAAGGGTGTTCACCACGTGGCTTTTGCCGTTGAAGACGGTGTTGCCAATGCCCTGGCAGAGTGCGACGGCAAGGGCATCCGCCTTATTGACAAGGCTCCGCGCAAGGGTGCCGAGAACCTGAACATTGCGTTCCTGCATCCAAAATCAACCTGCGGTATTCTTACAGAACTTTGCGAACACTAATATTTGAATACAAATGAGCAAGCAATTAGAAAAAATCAAGCAATTGATAGAGAAGCGTGAGCAAGCACGCATAGCCGGCGGCGAGAAAGCGATAGACAAGCAGCACGCACGCGGCAAGTACACAGCCCGTGAGCGCATAGCCATGCTGGTGGACGAGGGCAGTTTCGAGGAGTTTGACATGTTCAAGCTTCACCGCTGCACCAACTTCGGAATGGAGAAGAAGCAGTTCCTCGGCGACGGTGTGGTTACAGGTAGCGCAACCATCGACGGCCGTCTGGTGTACATTTTCGCACAGGACTTCACCGTAAACGGCGGCTCTCTATCGGAGACAATGGCACAGAAAATCTGCAAGGTGATGGACCAGGCAATGAAGATGGGCGCACCATGTATCGGTATCAACGACTCGGGCGGCGCACGCATTCAGGAGGGTATCAACGCCTTGGCAGGCTACGCTGAGATTTTTGAACGCAACATTCTGGCTTCAGGTGTTATCCCGCAGATTAGCGGTATCTTCGGTCCTTGCGCCGGCGGTGCTGTTTACTCACCGGCACTCACCGACTTCACCCTGATGATGGAGAACACATCATACATGTTCCTCACTGGTCCAAAGGTGGTGAAGACCGTTACTGGCGAGGATGTCGACCAGGAAAACCTCGGTGGCGCAAGCGTTCACTCAACCAAGAGTGGTGTGACACACTTCACAGCTTCTACAGAGGAAGAGGGTCTGCAGATGATCCGTACACTGTTGAGCTACATTCCGTCGAACAACATGGAGACAGCTCCACGCAAGCAGTGCACAGACCCGGTAGACCGTCTGTCGGACCTGCTGAACGAGATTATACCGGAGAATCCGAACGAGGCATACGATATGTATAAAGTTATAGGCTCGATTGTTGACGACGGTGAGTTCTTTGAGGTTCAGCCTAAGTTTGCACGCAACATTATCGTGGGCTTTGCACGCTTCAACGGTCAGAGCGTAGGTATCGTTGCTAATCAGCCTTCATGCTATGCCGGTGTGCTCGATGTTAACGCCAGCCGCAAGGGTGCCCGTTTCGTACGTTTCTGCGACGCATTCAATATTCCAATCGTATCGCTCGTCGACGTACCTGGATTCCTGCCTGGCACAGGTCAGGAGTACAATGCCGTGATTCTTCACGGAGCCAAGCTGCTCTATGCTTACGGTGAGGCAACAGTGCCGAAGGTAACGGTTACCCTGCGCAAGAGCTACGGCGGAAGCCACATTGTGATGGGATGCAAGCAGCTGCGTACCGACCTCAACTACGCATGGCCTTCAGCCGAGATTGCCGTTATGGGTGCAAGCGGTGCCGTTGCAGTGCTTTCAGCCAAGGAGGCAAAGGCAAAGAAAGAGGCAGGCGAGGATGTAAAGGCATTCCTGCAGGAGAAGGAAGACGAGTACACAGAACTGTTTGCCAATCCATATCAGGCAGCCAAGTATGGCTACATTGATGATGTGATTGAGCCGCGCAACACCCGCTTCCGCATCTGCCGCGCACTGGCACAGCTCGAAACCAAGCGTGAGAGTCTGCCAGCCAAGAAGCACGGCAACATACCTATGTAATTTAAAATTTATGACAGAAGATAAAAATGTGTATGCCGCCATTGCAATGGCAATACACGAGTATAAGGATAACAACAGGCACGACAGCGAGTCGGGCAAGATAACAATTGCCAACAAAGACTCAGAGTGGAACAGCCACTCTCAGACAATGACAGTCCGCCCGTAATACAAACATAAATTAGGCAAAACTATTATGAAAGAGTACAAATATACCATCAACGGGAAAAAGTATGAGGTGACAATCGGCGAGATTACCGAGGAAGCTGCAACAGTGACTGTTAACGGCGAAGAGTACAAAGTGGCAATAGAGCCGGAGCAGGTCGAGCCGAAAGTTGTAGTGACACCACCGAAACCTGCAGCTCCGTCGGCTGCGCAGATAGAGGCTCAGAACGAGCGTCAGGCTGCCATAGCCCGTCTGCGCCGTAGCGTGGTGGCTCCTCTGCCAGGTACTATCGTTGGCGTAAACGTGAAAGTTGGCGACGAGGTGAAGTCAGGAGATGTTGTTGTGACATTGGAAGCAATGAAGATGGACAACCGTCTTGAGACAGAGCTCACAGGCACAGTGACAGAAGTATGCTGCGAACCTGGTCAAAGCGTAATGGAAGGCGACGTGCTTGTCGTTATAGGATAAAAAAAGAAAAATGGAGTGAGAAACATCTCATTCCATTTTTCTTTTTCTCTCTATACTATTGGGCTTATGGGGCATATTAGGTTTATTAGGCATATAGGGCTTATAGCCCATCACTGAACACTCAACACTTCACACCCTGTTGTTTCTTGGAAATACCACGCATGGCTTGAATGTCTTTGCCTCTTCAAAATCCATCAGGGCGTATGATATTATTATCACGGTGTCGCCAACCTGAACTTTGCGTGCCGCTGCACCGTTGAGGCAGATGCAGCCGCTGCCGCGCTCACCCTTGATGATGTAAGTTTCGAAACGCTCACCATTGTTGTTGTCTACAATCTGCACTTTCTCTCCAGCCAGCATGTTGGCTGCGTCCATAAGGTCTTCGTCTATCGTTATGCTGCCCATATAGTTGAGATTTGCCTCTGTCACCTTCACGCAGTGCAGCTTAGACTTCATTACTTCTATAAACATTAGTCTTTCTGTGTATTTTTTTTAGTGTTTTTAGAATCTTATATGGTCGATGAGACGTATCGGTGTCTTGCCGCAGTACACCGTGATGCAGCCAACGGCATAGCGGGCATCACTCCAGTCATTGATATCAAGCAGTGTGTCGCCGTCGACAATGGAAAAGTATTCCACATCAAGACCGTCAACAGCGTTTATCTGGCTTACCACCATGTCGTGGGTCTCCTTCACCGTGTGGTTGCGGGCATATTCCCGTCCTTCTTTCAGTGCCTTGTAAATGGCAGGTGCAATGAGTCTCTCATTGGGAGCTAACAGGGTGTTGCGGCTTGAACGGGCGAGTCCGTCGGCATCACGCACAATCTCACACTCAACAATCTCCACCGGCAGTTGCAGATAGTGCACCATGGCTTTTACCACAGCTATCTGCTGCCAGTCTTTCTCACCAAAATAAGCCTTGTCGGGGCGCACAATATAGAACAGACGGCTCACCACCTGACATACTCCGTTGAAATGACCGGGACGGTGAGCACCCTCCATAACTGTGCTTACGGGAGGAAATTCAAACTGACGCTTGTCGGGTGTGGGATACATCTCTTCTACTGTCGGAGCAAGCACGTAGTCGGCTCCGCATTTTTCCAACAAGGCACAATCGGCATCAAGAGTGCGCGGATAGTTGGCAAGATCCGACTTGTCGTTGAATTGTGTGGGGTTTACAAACACCGACACAACCGTGACATCATTCTCGTTCACACTGCGGCGCACAAGAGAGGCATGCCCCTCGTGCAGCGCGCCCATTGTGGGCACCAGACCAACCGTCCTGCCCTCCTTGCGCTCATCGAAAAGGGCATTTTGCAATTCTGCTATCTTATTAAAAACTTTCATTACTGTTTTGTAATCCTAAATCCAATATTTATTTCCACTTCACTTTGCATTATTGCGGAATTTGAATGCAAAATAACTACATTTTTTGCAAACAAGCAAGGAAAAAGAGTAAAAAATTGACAAATTAGGTACAAAAAACACTAAAAAAGCCGTTTTTTTGCCAAAATGTGGAAAAAAAATCGTAACTTTGCACTAATTTTAAAGCTATTTATACAATGACAAAGAAGGTATTATTCATCAATCAGGAAATCATTCCTTACGTTCCCGAGACAGAACTTTCTGTTATGGGAAAGAAAGTTCCACAGGCAATAATTGACAAAGGATGGGAAATCCGAACGTTCATGCCGAAATGGGGCAACATCAACGAACGCCGCGGACAATTGCACGAGGTGATTCGCCTGTCGGGAATGAATCTCATCATTGACGACACTGACCATCCGCTAATCATAAAGGTAGCCACAATCCCGCAGACACGCATTCAGGTGTATTTCATTGACAACGACGACTATTTCACTAAGCGTAAGATGACCGTTGACGACAATGGGGTGGAGTATGCCGACAACGGAGAGCGTGCGGTGTTTTTTGCCCGCGGTGTGCTTGAGACTGTGAAGAAGCTGCGCTGGGTGCCGGACGTGATTCATTGCCAAGGATGGATGAGCGCGGTGATACCTTTCTATATCAAGACCGCATACGCCGACGAGCCATCGTTTGCCAACACCAAGGTGGTGACTTCACTCTTTGCTGAGAAGTTTAACGGTAGTCTTGCTGACAACTTCAAGCGCTGCATTGAGCACCGCGATGCCACGATAGACAAACTGGAGGCTTATCCAGAATCATTTGACTATGATGTGCTGGCAAAGTTTGCCATCGACTACAGCGACAGTGTTATAGACACCAACGAGGCTGTGAGCGAAGAGCTTAGAAAATATGCGGCTGAAAAGCTGGGCGACAAGTTCGTGACATGTCACGACGAAAACCTGTCGGAAACATACAACTCGCTTTATAATGCCCTTACTGAAGAGAACGGGCAATAAAAACATTTGCAGAATCACATGTAACATAATTTAAGAATATGTCAGTATGTAAGCCACATACTGGCATATTTCACCAAAAGGCAACAAACAAAAGAGACTATGGATACAAGGATAACTATGATTGCGGCAGCAATGGCGCTGACAGCCTTCACTGCCTGCGATGAAACCACCGACACTCTCGGCAACTCGCTGACATCCGACGCCGATAAATTCGTAATTACCACAGACACCTTTAGCGTGCAGACATCATCGATTGTTATCGATTCTGTATTGGCATCGGGAAGTAACGTGTATCTCGGAAAGATAAGAGACATGGAGACCAATACCGACGTAACGGGGCATTTCGCTACAAATATGTACACCAACCGTCCGTTTGATGACACAAAGATGTTGCTCGACAAAGACAGTATTGTGTCAAAAGACGCCAGCGGAAACATTGAGGCAATATTGGCAAACCTTACCATTTTCTTCGAGCAGATAAAGGGTGACTCGCTTGCGCCGATGCAGCTGACAGTGCATGAACTGGCACAACCGTTAAACGAGACACAGACATACTACTCGAACTTCAATCCGGAGGAAAGCAATATGCTCAGGGATGACAACGGTAACGAGATTGTGAAGAAGTTCAATTTCACTCCGCTTGACCTGAATCTCAGCGACAGTATCCGAAACAGGATTGTGTCGGGACAGGATTTCGCCTACATCACCATTCCTCTCACAAAGGAATACCGCGACAAAAACGGCAACGCATACAACAATTACGGCACCTACCTGTTGCGTCAGGCTATGGAGCATCCTGAATATGCCGATAACATCTACGATTTCAGCCATAATGTTTGTCCCGGTTTTTACATTAAATCCACCAACGGGCTTGGTGCAATGATGAAAATAAGGTCGGTGCAGGTACAGTCGGTATACCGTGGCATATCAAACAAGGATACCATTGATGCCGCCTATTATGTGTCAAGTACCGACGATGTGGCTCACATCGTGAATATTGAAAACGACCGTGAGTCAATCAATGCCTTGGCACAGGATAACTCATGCACATATCTAAAGACTCCTGCCGGAATTTTCACTGAGGTGACATTGCCTGTAGACGAGATTACATTCGGGCATGAGAACGATACCATCAGCTCGGCAAAGGTGGTGTTCCGTCACTACAATGCGCAGTCGGACGAAGCGCTGGCGGCTCCAACCGAATTGCTGATAATGCCGAAAGACAGTCTGTACAGTTTCTTCGAGAATAAGAATCTCACCGACTATAAGACATCGTTTTCCGCCATATACAACAGCAGCACAAATTCATATACATTCAGCAACATCGCCAATCTGATTATGGCTATGAAAGCCACGAAGAACAGCGGAAGAGCAACTGAAAACTGGAACAAGGCGGTGCTTGTGCCTGTAACAATAAAACGGACGGAGGCAACAACCGTAAGTTCTTCGCGAATCATCGGCATCGAAAACTGTCTTGACCTCACAAGTACAAAACTTGTGAAAGGAACGGGTACTGACAGCCCTGTGAAGATAAGCATTATATATAATAAGGTGAATAAATAAGCGTTATGGCAGACGGTTTTCTGGAAAGCCACCACGAGGATTATGAGCGCCGGAAGCAGGCATATCTGCGCAAGAAGAAACATCTTGCTCCTGTAAGGGAACGCCGGATAGAGCGGCCCGACGACGAAGCGCTGTAATAGTGTTCAGTGTTTAGGCTCGTCCGACTGGTCCGACTGGTCTGACACTCCTTTAACTAAACACTGAACATAGAACACTAAAAAAGTATGGGAAGAACAAAATTTTCGCAACACGAGATAGACATCATAGGCATGCTGCTGCGCCGCAAAAATGCAGGCACACGCTTTCAGCAGAAAATGATAAGGCACCAGCTGAGAGTTAATTTCGAGTTCAACATCTCTGACTTCAACGTTCAGGGAAAGGCTTTTGGCGAAGAGGAACTTCATGCGGCAATTAACCGTGGCGCAATACAGATACTTGATGATGCCACCATAGCTGCAATGAAGGCAAAGCGTGCTGCCGACCGTGCCAAGGACGCAATGAAAATGGCAGCTGATGAATCGGCAGATACCGATAACGCTATGGCTGCCGCAATGGCTACGTGGACCGATGAGCAGTGGGAGGAATTTGCAAAGAAACAAAACGAAAACAAATAATAAATAGCAGACATTATGAATATAGGAGACAGAATACCGGAAGTCCTCGGCACCGATCAGGACGGAAGAGAGATTAAGAGCAGCGACTACCGTGGCAGAAAGCTCGTGCTTTACAGCTATCCAAAGGCAAATACAAGCGGATGTACTGCCGAGGCATGTTCATTGCAGGCACACAAGGCTGAACTTGAGGCTGCAGGTTACTCGATAATAGGTGTTAGCAAAGACAAGACAGCCCTGCAGAAAAAATTTGCAGACAATAACGGGCTTGATTTTCCTCTCATAGCCGACACTGAGACTACACTCTTGCAACAATTAGGATGCTGGGGAGAAAAGGTGGCATGCGGACGACGCACAATTGGCACTCTTCGCACCACTTATCTTGTTGACGAAGAAGGAATTATCCAAAAGATTTTCACACCGAAGGAAATAAAGACAAAAATACACGCCGAGCAGATTCTCGACTATATCAACGCAGATTAACAATGGTTAATCTGCATTTTTGTTTTAAGGTCAATTTACATTTTTTGTTTTGGGTAATTCTTAATCTTGTTTTAGGTGATTATCAATTGTAAATGTCAAAAAAGTGAGGATTATTTCTTTTTCTCAAAAAAAAAACGTAACTTTGCAAACTGAAATGCTTTTGTCGAGTTTTGTGACTCGGCTATGCAGGAAAAATAATATCAGATATGTAACAATATGGGAAAATATGTAGTGGTGCATGGCTTTGTTGGTTGTTTTGCCTGTATGATGCTGTCGGCTTGTGACCTGTTTGAGTATCATCCCTATAGCACCGACATCAACGGCAGGACCAACATTCATGCCGAGAGTATCAAGCAGATAGAACGGCAGTGCAAGGATAAGAGCGTGATACGCTTTGCCTTTGTCACTGATACTCAGGGCAGCGTCGACGAGCTGAAGGATGCCATTGCCGACATAAGGAAACGCGGCAACATCGATTTTATCATTCATGGCGGCGACCAAAGCGACTTCGGGTTGCCCAAGGAATTTGTGTGGTGCCGCGATATACTGGAAGCCTCCCGCCTGCCCTATGTGGCGGTAATCGGCAACCACGACTGTCTGGGTAGCGGCGAGTACACTTTTAAATATATGTATGGCAATCCCAACTTTTCGTTTAATGCCGGTTTTGTGCATTTTATCTGTCTAAACACTGTGGCGCTGGAGTATGATTATTCCAATCCCGTGCCCGATTTGAAATTTATAGAGGCAGACAAAGACAGCGTGCTTGTTCTCAATGAGCAGGCCGCCGACTCGATTGTACACACTGTGGCGGTGATGCACTCACGCCCTGGTGACGAGCAGTTCAACAACAATCTCACGCACGTGTTCAATTACTATCTTGAGCAGTTTCCCGGAGCAGGCAAAAATGCCGAAGTCTACGACTCGGGTATAGGCGACAGCGGAGCCAAGAAGCATGCTTTTTGTGTGAACGGTCACAATCACTGCGATGATATTCGTGATATATTCGGAAATGGCATGACGTATTACGGCTGTACAGACATGTCGAAACGGGTTTATTATATTTTCACCATAACTAAAGACGGATACGGCTATGACAGAATTGTTTACTAAGATTAGCGTGACCGTGATGGGGCTCATTGTGTGCTGCACCGCGGCAATGTCACAGGACATTAAAGAAAATTGCTGTGTGACAGGTGATTGCATTGCCGACACGACATTGAAATCCAAAGCTGACAGCTGTGAGATAGAGCGTATGGTGAACGAGAAATACCACAAGCGCATAGACAGATATATGAGGCGGTGGGCTTCGCTTGTGCCCAACAAATATACGCTGCAGTATGCCGGCGATATAGGCATGCTGTCAGTGGGCGTGGGGTGGGGATATGGCAAACGCCAGCAGTGGGAGACGCATGTGATGATGGGATATCTGCCAAAGAACCACACCCCCGACGAGTATTGGTCGTTCACATTGAAACAGATTTATATCCCATGGAGCATCAGGCTCAACCGTCTGCTGAGTGTGGAGCCTCTTTATTGCACCGTGTTCATAAACTCCATTCTCAGCAGCGATTTCTGGACTAAGGAGCCCGACCGCTATCCAAAAGGATATTACGGATTTTCGAGCAAGATGCGCTTTCACGTAGGCTTAGGGCAGAAAGTGACTATTCACATCCCAACGGAAAAACGCTATCTTGCCGATAAGTTCTCGGTTTACTACGGTGTGTCTACATGCGACCTGTATGTGCGCCAGAAATTTCTCAATTCCAGCATTCCGCTCAAGGATATAATATGCCTGGCTGTGGGAATACAGTATACGGTGATGTGATGCGTGGCACTAAAAAAAGTTAACACAGGACAGAAATACCGTTCTGCTGTCCATTATTTATAAAATTATTATTACTTTTGTAACGGAAAATTAAAAATACTGCAAATATATAACTCAAAAACAAATAAAATATTTATGAAACCAACATTGTTACTACTTGCTGCCGGAATGGGCAGCCGCTATGGAGGTCTGAAACAGCTTGACGGTCTGGGACCTAATGGCGAAACAATTATGGACTACAGTATTTACGATGCCATTCAGGCTGGATTCGGAAAGATAGTGTTTGTAATCCGCAAGGATTTCGAGCAGGAATTCCGCGACAAGGTACTCTCAAAGTACGAAGGTCATATTCCGGCAGAGCTGTGCTTCCAGGCACTGGACAAACTGCCCGAGGGATTCACCTGTCCGGAAGGACGCGTAAAGCCCTGGGGAACCAATCATGCCGTGATGATGGCAAAGGATGCGATAAAGGAGCCTTTCTGCGTAATCAACTGCGATGACTTCTACAACCGCGACGCGTTCATGGCTATAGGCAAGTTTCTCGCCAATCTGCCTGAGGGGGCAAAGGGCGACTACGCCATGGTGGGCTTCCGTGTGGGCAACACGCTGAGTGATAACGGCAGCGTGGCACGCGGCGTATGCGGCAAAGATGCCAACGGCAATCTCACCGATGTGGTGGAGCGCACAGAGATTATGCGTGTCGACGGCGAGATAAAGTATAAGGACGAAAATGGCGAATGGCAGCCGGTGGGTGGCGAGAATGTGCCAGTGTCTATGAACATGTGGGGCTTTACTCCCGACTATTTCGAGCACTCCGAAAGCTATTTCAAGGAGTTCCTCAGCGACCCGAAGAACATGGAGAACCTCAAGGCAGAGTTTTTCATTCCGCTGATGGTGGACAAGCTCATCAACGACGGCACTGCCACGGTGAAGGTGCTTGACACCACAAGCAAGTGGTTTGGCGTGACCTATGCCGCCGACCGCCAGAGTGTGGTGGATAAGATTCAGAGCCTTGTTGACAACGGCACTTACCCAGCAAAACTGTTTTAAGAAAGGGAGATAAAAGGAGTTAAGGGGAGATAGAAGAAGTTAAAGGACGTATGTGTTATATGCTCATAACATTTGTCCTCTATCTCCCCTTAACTCCTTTTAGCTCCCTTTAACTCCTTAAGAAAAAGAATGAATACAAAAATATTAAATCAACAACAATGCTCCCAGCTGCGCTCTCTCATAGACGAGGCTGAGAGCATTGTGATTTGTTGCCACGTAAGCCCCGACGGCGATGCCATAGGCTCAATTCTCGGTTGGGCAGCATATCTGCGCTCATTGGGCAAGGACAAAGTGAAACTCATTGTTCCCGACATGTATCCCGACTATCTGCAATGGCTGCCCGGCACCGAGACCATTATCCGTCACGACAAGCGCAGCGAGGAGGCTGAGGCATATATCGGCGATTCCGACCTGATATTTTGCATGGATTTCAATGGCTACCCACGGCTCGACAAGCTTGCCGGCGCTGTTGAGAATGCACATGCCAAGCGCGTGCTCATCGACCATCATCCACATCCCACTATTCCATGTGTGCTGACAGTATCACATCCTGAAATGAGCAGCACCTGCGAACTGGTGATGCGCATTGTCTGTCAGATGGGCGGATTCGACAGTCTCGACCGTCTGTTTGCCGTGCCCATATATTGCGGCATGATGACTGACACCGGCGGATTTACCTACAACAGCTCTACTCCCGAGATATTCTACCTCATAAGCCTGCTGCTCACCAAAGGCATCGACAAGGATAAAATCTACCGCAATGTTTACAACAATTTCAGCGAAAACCGCCTGCGTCTTGTAGGTCACGTGCTGAAAGACCGTCTGGTAGTACGCCGCCATTCGGCTTATTTCACACTTACACGCCAGGACCTTGCCGACTATCATTTCATCAAGGGCGATGCTGAAGGCATAGTGAACATGCCGCTGCAGATAAAGGGGCTGCGCCTGAGCATCTCGCTGCGCGAAGACACCGAAAAAGACAATAAGGTGCTGGTGAGCCTGCGCTCTATAGAGCCACACAAATGCAACGACATTGCAGCAAAGTTCTTCGACGGGGGCGGTCATGATTATGCAGCAGGCGGACGCCTTATGTGCACTATGGACGAGGCGGTGAAGATAGCCGAGGCTGCCATCGACTGCTTTGAAAAGCGTTTTAGCTGAGGCGCAAACAGAGTCTATTCTATTAATATTTCCTAATAATTGGCACACAAGCGTTGGGGTATGGATTAAAATTAGTAATTTTGCCGAGAATTATATTATAATTACAAAACAATATACCATTTAAGATTATGATTAAAGCGACAAAATACATAGTGCTCGCACTGCTCATTGCAGTGGGCATCACGTCATGTGACAACTCGGAGACTTACGGCGACAGAAAGAAGAAAGAGCGCAACGCCATTGCAAAATTCATTTCACAGGAGAACATACACGTCATCGACGAGGCTACATTCAAGGCTAACGGCAATAAGACCGATGTTGACAAAAACGAGTATGTGTATCTGCAGGACTACGGCATCTACATGCAGATAGAGGACGAAGGATGCGGAGTGAAGCTTCTCGACATTCCCAACAATCAGCAGATGGGAATAATCTGCCGGTGCGTGGAATACAACATCGAGCAGGAGGTAATTTCGCTGCGCAGTGACGTACTCACATATTATGCTGACGAGATGTCTGTCTATCATAACGACAACGAGATAACCGCATCGTTCACTGCCACGGGAGGCGCCATGTACCAGTCATACGGTGCTGCAGTGCCAAAAGGATGGATAACACCTCTATATTATATAAAGGTGGGACGTCCGTCGAAGCCTGGCGAAAACATTGCCTACGTACGTCTCATCGTTCCTCACACCCAGGGGCACCAGACAGCCAGCGGCTCGGTATTGCCATATCACTATGAACTGACATATCAAAAGAAATAAAGAAATAATGACACTTATAAAATCAATCTCCGGCATACGCGGCACTATTGGCGGGCGTCCTGGAGACACTCTCAATCCTCTTGACATTGTAAAGTTTACAACCGCATACGCCACTTTTATCCGCCGGAGCGGCAAGTCTAATCACGGACGCATTGTAGTGGGACGCGATGCGCGAATCTCAGGCGAGATGGTGAAAAACATTGTCTGCGGCACGCTCATGGGCATGGGCTACGATGTGATAAACATCGGACTTGCCACAACCCCGACAACCGAGCTCGCCGTGACCATGAACGAAGCCGACGGAGGAATTATCATAACCGCCAGCCATAATCCGCGCCAGTGGAACGCGCTGAAGCTCCTCAACAATCAGGGCGAGTTTCTCACAGCTGCCGACGGGGCAGAAGTGCTGCGCATAGCCGAGGCGGAGGATTTTGAATATGCCGATGTAGACAAGCTTGGAAAATATACCGAAGACAACACCATGGACAGCCGCCACATTGAAAGCGTGCTGGCTCTCTCTCTGGTGGACGCTGAGGCGATAGCCAAACGCAGCTTCCGTGTGTGTGTCGATTCCATCAACAGCGTGGGCGGCGTGATTCTTCCAAAACTCCTCGACCGTCTGGGAGTGACCTACACCTTCCTCAACGCTGAGCCCAACGGTGACTTTGCGCACAATCCGGAGCCGTTGGAGAAAAATCTTCAAGGCATTATGGATGAGATGCGCACAGGCAAATACGACCTGGGAATCGTTGTTGACCCTGACGTTGACCGTCTGGCATTTATCTGCGAAGACGGCATGATGTTTGGCGAGGAATATACCCTGGTGAGCGTTGCCGACTATGTGCTCTCCCGCACCAAGGGCAACACTGTGAGCAACCTTTCGTCGACCCGCGCCTTGCGCGACGTCACCGAGAAGCACGGCGGACAGTATTCGGCAGCAGCCGTGGGCGAGGTCAACGTAACAACAAAGATGAAGGAAGTGAATGCCGTTATAGGCGGCGAAGGCAACGGTGGAGTAATCTATCCTGAGAGCCATTACGGCCGCGATGCCCTTGTGGGCATCGGTCTGTTCCTCTCATCGTTGGCACAGAAAGGCTGCACGGCATCTGAGTTGCGTGCCACCTTCCCGCAGTATTTCATAGCCAAAAACCGCATCGACCTCACTCCTACCACCGATGTTGACGCTATACTGCTGAAGGTGAAGGAGATGTATAAGAACGAGCAAGTAAACGACATCGACGGTGTGAAGATTGACTTTGCCGACGGCTGGGTGCATCTGCGCAAGAGCAACACCGAGCCAATTATCCGTGTCTATAGCGAGGCAGGCACCATGGAGGCTGCCGACGAACTGGGCAAAAAAATAATGCAAGTGGTTTACGATAGCATTTCCTGAAATGAAAATAGGGGCAGAGGAAAAATCCCAATAATCCCTATTGGCTTCAGATTGTCCGGGAACATCTGTCGCACTTTCTTTTAGGCACTATGTAATCCGTGCCTAAAAACTGCTTCGCCTAATAAAAAGTAAAAGAGCGTCGCTTCACAGCGACGCTCTTTTTAAAACCAATCTTAATAAAACAATCTGAATATGAATTTTAACTATAAAAATCTTCTAAATTAAGCGTGGATTACTTATTTAAGGAGTCCACGGTTGTTCATTGTAGCATTGAGCAACATCACGTACTTGCGGTACTGCTCCTTGTTGAGGATGTAGCTCATATACTGCAGGTCCTTGTTTACAGCCTTCTTAACCAAAGCGTCAACCTTGTCTGCCTTTGCGTTGGCTGCGAACATCATCTCGGCGCAGAAAGTCTTGTGCAGGTCGTTGAACTGCTCTGTCTGCTCTGCAGTCAGTCCGAGTGTGCGCTTTAGGCTCTTCATGTTTACGTTCATGTTGTAAGCCTCAACATTCTTAGTCTCTTCATTCTCAGCAAATGCCACTGTCATGCAGAACATTGCTGCTACTGTCAAAAACATCTTTTTCATCTTTCTTTTCCTTTCTTTGTTTTTGTTTTCATAATAAAGACTTCGCCTCAGCAATTCCGAGCAAGCTCTATTGTGTTTGGCTCGTTCTTTTTTTTGACATCTTTTTTCATTTTTCCCGAATGACCGCCGTCATCAGGAATCTTTTTGTTATCCTGTTTTTTGTTTTAACTCTACTCCCCGGCGTGTATTTTCTATCTTTCCGGTTCGTTTTGTTTCTTGTTCACGGTGCAAAGGTACTACGTTTTTTTCATCTGAACAAGAGTTTTTGTAATTTTGTGTGCGAACACAGCTTTATTTTTGACAATAATCAAGAATATTGGAAAAACTTGACGTAACCTTTTTCTACCTTTCTTTTTCCATTTATAACTTATATCCTACGCTCAGTGTAAAGTCTATGCGGCGGGGCTTGGGGCTTAATGTTAAAATGCTTCCAAGGATATCTTCCCAATGGGATGAAACACAGGTGTGTGTGAGATATGCAAGTCCTATGGTCATATCGAGAGTAACAATAATATTTTTGTATTCCAGTCCCGTGGAGTTTGAGATGCCGTAATCCCAGCGCTTGAATTTTGGTAATGTATACGTTTTTTTGTTGCTGTTATAGGCAATACCTCCATAGTCGCATCCGCAGGAGAACAGGCTGCCCGGCATCTTCTGTTTGAAGTCTGAGTTTTGCATCCTTGCTGAAGTCTTGCCCATCAGTCCGTATGCCGCGTATGGTCCTGCTTTCAGCACAAGCTTGAATTTGTCGCCAAGCGGTATGTGAAAAGCTGCGTGTACGGGCAGTTCCAGATAGTCGAGCGACAGTGGGAACTTAGCCTTGTCAATCTGTTCTTTGCCGTAATATCCGTTGACGGTTGTCGAGCTGTGACTGAGGCGCAATTCAGGATTTATCGAGATTGTGCGGTTCACATACCAGTCCATTGTTGCGCCGATGCGGTATGCCAGTCCGCCACTGTTATTGCCCGGCAGCCCCGTTATCAGACTGCTTCCGATGCTTGTTTTTACTCCCAGCTCCACATGTTTTGTTGCCACTGTTTCCCTGTTCTGTGTTGTGTCTGTTTGTTGCGTTTGTGCTGCAGTCTCCATGGCAATGGTGACTGCCGTCATAGCCAGACATAAAAATCTTTTCATAGCCGTATGTTTTAAAGTTTTGTATCTTTTAAACACGGTATCGGCAACATTATTGCATGATGTGGACTGATTTTATTTCAGCGAGTACTACATATCTAATGAAATAATGTAGAGCTGACGTGAAATCTTGGCATGAATGTTGTAGACTAAAATAAAAAAATAGTACTGATGCAATATTTGCCAGTTGTGGTGTTATATAAATGATAAAATTAAAGATTGTAGAACAAAAAAGAAGGAATTATGAAGAAATTACACATGGCACTGATGGGCGGAGTCATAGCACTGGCATCGTGCGCAACAGTAGAAAAGACAATGACGCTTAATGATATTGAGGGCGAATGGAATATTGTGGAAGCGGGCGGCGAGACTCTGGATACAAGTAAGTCGGAGACAAAGCCGTTTATCGGGTTCGATCTCAAGCAAGGGCGTGTTTACGGCAGCAGTGGCTGCAATAGGATAATGAACACTATCGACAAGAATGCAAAGGCTGGAACCATTGACCTGCAGCATATGGCAAGTACAATGATGGCTTGTCCTGACATGGAGACCGAACGCAAGGTGCTCGATGCACTGACAAAGGCAAAGAGCTACCGCAAGGCTGGCAAGAACAAGGTAGCTCTGTGTGACGCGGCAGGCAAACAAGTTGTGCTGCTTGTGAGAAAATGACAGCATGATGGATAGGAATGTTCTATTTTGTGTATAATCTATGTTCAAAGTTTTTGGATCTATGTTCAAAGTCTTTGAACATAGATTGCTCTTTAGTTTTAAACTTTTCTGTGCATATAGAAAACTTTTTATGGTGAGACTATAAGAAAAGTCTGTCACTGCTTACATTGCTATAGTCATTTTTTCATGCAAAAGTTTTGTGGTGTCAGAAAATATAATTAATTTTGCATCTGTTTCATCGAAATTTTATGATAAAAAGACATGGTAAAAAGTTTGTTTTTTGACATAGACGGCACATTGGTCAGCTTTAAGACTCATGAGATACCGCAGTCAACGGTTGAGGCATTGACAATGGCGAAGGAGAATGGGGTAGGGGTGTATATTTCCACGGGACGCCCAATACCAATCATAACAAACCTTGGGGCGATAGAGCATCTTATCGACGGCTATGTCACCACCAATGGCGCGTTGTGCATCATTGGCAACAGGACAATCTGCTGCAACGCCATACCGCCAGAGGATGTGACGGCACTGATTACGCGTGCTGATGCCTATGACTTTGCCTGCATTGTGGTGGGTGAGCGCGACATCTCGGTGTATAACTATAAGGATGTGGTGGCGGATGTGTTTCTGAAAGAGATAAATGTGAAGGGGATGGACCACATGCCGCCGGTGGAGCAGGTGCTGATAGAACAGAGAATCCTGCAGCTCACTCCCTTTGTGGGCATCGACTGCGAGAAACTGCTGATGAAGGACATGCCACACTGTATTTCGGGACGCTGGCATCCGGCGTTTACCGACATCACAGCCGCAACGGCAGGCAAGGATAACGGAATGCGGGCGCTGGCGGCGCATCTTGGCATAGACATAGGCGAGACCATGGCGTTTGGTGACGGCGGCAACGATATATCAATAATCAGGGCTGCCGGAATAGGTGTGGCAATGGGAAATGCTGGCGACGATGTGAAAGCTGTTGCCGACTATGTCACTGCGAGTGTGGATGATGACGGTGTGAGAAATGCGCTGAAGCACTTCGGAGTGATTTAAGGCAATAAGAAAAAACTTGTCTTATCTTCTAAAAAGTTGACAATGTAACATCAATTTTTTAGAGGATAAGACGCAAGTGACTGAGTTAAAATAGCAGAGCGCAAAAAACTGGGCACTACATCAGCGTCAGTGTGTAGAGATATACCACTGAGGCGGGAATTGCCAGCAGCGATGAGTCGAAACGGTCGAGCATTCCGCCGTGACCGGGCAGAATGTTGCCGCTGTCCTTTATGCCTACGGTGCGCTTGAAAAGACTCTCCACAAGGTCGCCCCATGTGCCGAACACCACAATGACAAGCCCGAGTCCCATCCACTGCACGGTGCTCATGCCTGCAGTGTCGTAGCCATAGGCACTGAGCAATGACGATATGCCGGCAGCAGCAGCCATCACAAAGACCGCTCCGCCGATGCTTCCCTCCCAGCTTTTGCCCGGACTTACACGGGGAAAGAGCTTGTGTCTGCCAAAAAGACTGCCGCAGCAGTAGGCACCGGTGTCGTTGATCCAGAGAAACACAAACACGCTCAGCGGCAGAAGATAGCTGTAAGCCACGCCGCCGGCAGGTGTAGGACGGAAAGCCAGCACATTGATTAGCGACAGAGGCAAGGCTATGTAGAGCTGGCTCATCATGGTGTATGCCCAGTTTGCCACCGGGTCCTCAGCCTTGGTATAGAGCTCTGACACAAGCAGATAGATTAGTGTCACAAGATATGGAATGAACACCGCCGAAGGGGTGATGCCGCTGTTGTAGCCAGTCATGGCAAAGAAGAAATAGACTCCTGCCACGGTGCAGATGAAGCGGTTTACCGATATTGCGGCACGCCCGTTGACGATGCCTGTAAACTCCCACACGGCGAATCCTGTGATAAAGGCAAACAGCAGTGCCATAGCCTGCGGGTTGAGGAAACTCACCACTACGGCAGTCACAAAGAATATGCCCGTGATGGTGCGTACTATCAGATTTTTCTGTTTGTCACTCATTGTCTTTTTCTTTATTTTCGCTGTCCGACGTTTCCGCATTCTCTGCGTTGTTCTCCTTTGCAGCCGCCTCTTCCAGTTCTCTTGCCCGGCGCTCTGCCATAGCCTCTGCCTCAGCGCGTTGCTGCGCCTCCATAAGCTCCTCGGTGCGGCTTGACCACTGGCGCTTGCCGAATATTCTCTCGGCATCCTCGGCGAATATCACCTCGCGCTCCATGAGTAGCTGTGCCAGCTGTGCATGTCCCTCACGGTGCTCATCAAGAATTTTCTTGGCACGTGCATACTGCTCATTAATCATCTTCAGTACCTCGTCGTCGATTATTTTTGCAGTTGTGTCGCTGTATGGGCGCTGGAATGAATACTCATTATTATTATAATAGCAGATGTTTGGCAGACGGTCGCTCATACCGGCGTATGCAATCATTCCGTATGCGCTCTTGGTGACACGCTCAAGGTCGTTCATGGCTCCTGTGGATATCTTGCCTATGAACAGATCCTCAGCCGCACGTCCGCCAAGTGTTGCACACATTTCGTCGAGCATAGCCTCCTTGGTGGTTATCTGCCTCTCTTCGGGCAGATACCATGCAGCTCCGAGAGCCTGTCCGCGCGGTACGATGGTTACCTTCACCAGCGGGTTTGCATATTGTGTAAACCACGATATAGTGGCGTGTCCCGCCTCGTGAATGGCTATGGCACGCTTCTCGTCGGCTGTCATTACCTTGGTTTTCTTTTCCAGTCCGCCTATTATTCTGTCAACGGCATCGAGGAAGTCCTGCTTGCCCACCGTTTTCTTGTCGTGGCGCGCGGCAATCAGCGCAGCCTCGTTGCACACATTGGCGATGTCGGCTCCCGAGAATCCCGGAGTCTGGCGTGCCAGATAGTCCACGTCGAGGTCTTTGTCAATCTTCAGCGGCTTGAGATGCACGTTGAATATCGCCTTGCGCTCGTGGATGTCGGGCAGGTCAACGTGAATCTGACGGTCGAAGCGTCCTGCACGCATAAGAGCCGAGTCGAGCATGTCGGCACGGTTGGTGGCGGCAAGGATTATCACACCGCTGTTGGTGCCGAATCCGTCCATCTCTGTGAGCAGGGCGTTAAGCGTGTTCTCACGCTCATCATTACCGCCCATCGACGGGTTCTTGCTGCGGGCACGTCCCACGGCGTCTATCTCGTCAATGAATATTATACAGGGTGACTTTGTCTTTGCCTTATCAAACAGGTCGCGCACACGGCTGGCACCAACGCCCACAAACATCTCAACAAAGTCGCTTCCCGACATTGAGAAGAACGGCACGCCTGCCTCGCCGGCAACAGCCTTGGCAAGCAGCGTCTTACCTGTTCCCGGAGGACCTACAAGCAGCGCGCCCTTGGGTATCTTGCCGCCCAGCTCGGTGTATTTGCCGGGATTTTTGAGGAACTCCACGATTTCCTGAACCTCCTGCTTGGCTCCTGCCTGACCGGCAACATCCTTGAAGGTAACCTTTATATCCTCACCTCCTTCATACACCTTGGCACGGCTCTTGCCTACACTGAAAATGCCGCCAGAGCCGCCCATGCCACCGCCCATGCGGCGCATCACCAGCACCCATAGTCCCACGAGCAGCACTATTGGCAGAAGGTTGTAAATGATTATGTTGAGAAAACCGTTGGTGTCATGGTTGTCATACTTCAGATCGCCTGTAAACAGTTTCTTGGCACGGGCTTGGTTGATGAAGTTTTCCACCTGGTCAACACTTCCAAACTCAACCGACATGGTAGGTTCCTTGCCCGTTTGCTCCTTACCCTGCTTGAACACATCGCGGCGATGTTCCGGCTTGATATACACTTCGAGCGTGCTCGCTGTCTTGTTTATCACAATTTTCTGCGCCCACCCCTTCATCACAACGCTCTTGAACTCGCTGTACGAGGCTTCGGCACTGATGCTTGAGTTTTCCCTGCCGTTGGAGAAATAGAACATAGCCAGCGCGGCTATCGCAAAGATGTAAATCCAGTTCATGTTAAACTTTGGCATCTTCGGATCATTCTGCTGTCCCGGCTTCTGAATATCTGGTTTCTTATCCATATTTCTATTTTATATTATTTAAAATGTTTCGAGGTTTAAGAGTTTCAGCCCCACTGAACACTAAACACTCCTCACTGTCAGTCGAGATCGGCAATCTGCTGTATGGGCGCGTCGTCCCAAAGATGCTCCAAATCATAATATTCACGTACATCGGGCAAAAACACATGAACCATCACGTCGCCGTAGTCCATTGCTATCCACTGTGCGTTATCCTGACCTATTGTCTTTATCGGTTTTTCGTGAGCGTCTATCCTTGCCACCTCCTCAATGCTGTCGGCTATCGCGCCGGTCTGCGACGGCGACTGTCCTGTACATATCACGAAGTATTTGCAGATGGCTCCCTCAATGCCGCTCAAATTGGCAATTTGTATGTTATAGCCTTTTTTTTCCTGTATTCCTTTTACGATTGCGTCTAATAAATTTTGTATCTGTTCCATTTAAATTTTTTAATAATGTGAAAATAGTGTGGCAAAATTACTATAATTAGTGTAACTGACAAAAAAAAAAGTCGGAAAAATGGTTAAATTGAAGATTTTTATAAAAAAAATGGGCGAAAATTTGGATATTTCAAAAAAACTCAGTACCTTTGCACCGCAATTCAGAAAGCTGATGAGCAAAAGAGTAACATTGGGATATGGTGTAATGGTAACACTACAGATTCTGGTCCTGTCATTCTTGGTTCGAGTCCGAGTATCCCAACAATGTTCTACGGTATAGTCCGGATTCAGAAGCTGACATGAATGTAAAACAACATTGGGATATGGTGTAATGGTAACACTACAGATTCTGGTCCTGTCATTCTTGGTTCGAGTCCGAGTATCCCAACATTTTAAAAGGCATCTTCCAAATGGAGGATGCCTTTTTTAGTGTTCAGTATATCATGTTTTCTTTGAGCATAAATGATAAAAACACAGAGATTACTTGTTGCCGTTGCCCTGCAGGTTATTCATTCTCATGGATTCAAGAAGAGGCAGGTTGGTCTCTGTCGGTATATATATCACAGTCTTGTTGCTCAAATCCGACTGCTGGCGCACCCAAAGATACTGGATATAGGTTGGGGTGATGCTTCCGTTCTCTATCCTTATTGCCTCTGCGGCGCCCTTTGCCCTCTCAATCTCAGCCTGGGCATTCAGCTTCTCTGCCTCAAGGTTTGCCTTTGCCTCCTCTATCTTTATTTTGCGGTTCTGCTCTGCCTTGGCAAATTCAGCCTTGCCCTCCATCTCCTGCGACCACACATTATACCATGGGAGCACAAATGCCATACCCACAAAAAACACTGCAATCCCGATGACTGCGTAAAGTATCTGCTTGATACTCAATCCTTGACTGTTAATTCTCGTTGCCATAATATTAAAATTTAAAATGTATATATCTTTGTGTTGTGTCCGGCGATAACACGCTTTCAACAATAGTGCAAAAGTACTAAATAATATTGGAAAAGTGTTATCAATGATTGTTAATTAAGCGTAAAAGCATGGAAACATGTTTGTTTTTTCAAACATTATATGATACAAATCTCTGAAAAAAGAGTACCTTTGCATCATAAAATCATGTGTTTGTTAGGTTGAGCAGAAATGGCAGAACATTGGGAAATATATGCAGGCTGGAATCCGTGGCATGGCTGCACCAAGATTAGCCCTGGGTGCAAATACTGCTATGTATATCGACAGGATAAGATGTACGGCAGCGAAGTGTCGAGCAGTGAGTGCCGTAAGACGGGAAACTTCAATCTGCCCATTAAGCGCAAGCGCGACAAGTCGTGGAAGATTGAGAGCGGCAAAGTGGTGTTTACGTGTTTCACTTCCGACTTCCTGCTGAGTGACGCCGATGAATGGCGTGAGGAATGCTGGCAGATGATGAGGGTGAGAAGCGACCTTTGGTTTTATTTTTTCACCAAGCGCATCGACCGCTTTATGAAGTGTGTGCCTGACGACTGGGGAGAGGGATATGACAATGTGCTTGTGGGATGCACGGTTGAAAACCAGCAGATGGCAGACCGCCGCCTGCCCATATTCAGGTCGTTGCCCATTAAGCACAAAAGCATCATTGTTTCGCCGTTGATAGGTCCTGTAGACCTGTCTGCCTATCTTGATGAAACCATAGAGGAGGTCTGTGTTGGAGGAGAGTCGGGTTTTGATGCCCGACCGTGTGACTACTCATGGATTCTCGACATACGCAGGCAATGTGTTGCTGCCGATGTCCCCTTCCGTTTTCACCAGACAGGAGCCCGTTTCATCAAGGATGGCAAGATGTACAGTGTGCCCCGCCGTTTTCAACTCAGCCAGGCACATAAGGCAAATATTGACTATAGAGTGGGAAAATTCTATGTTCCTGAGACCGTTAATTTTGAGTGGAAAGAAGATGATTATCACGACTGACGACAGTTCAAGCAAAATATAAAATGGCGTATGATACATGGAGATACATTTATCCTGTTAGCAACGGACCGATTTTTACGAGGGCGTGCCCTATATTGTTGTCACACCCCCGCATCTTTGTCTTATTCAAACACCAGTACACGTTCTTCAACAGGGCGGAATGTCTTGTCTCCCGCATCTCCCGTGGATATGCCGAAAGGCATCTGTGCAATGAGCCTCCACGACTTGTTTATATTCCATTCCCTCCATACGGCATCGTCTATAAGCGGATTATAGTGCTGCAGCGAAGCCCCAAATCCGGCATCTTCGAGCATGGTCCAAACGGCAAGTTGATGCATTGCAGACGTGTGCTGCGACCAATCGCCGAAATTCTTGCTGTAAAGCGGATTGTCGTGCTGCAACTGCTCCACCACCGTCTGGTCCTCGAAAAACAGCACTGTGCCATATCCCGCTCTGAAGCTTTTGTCAATCTTTGCCTCTGTCCTGCCGAAAGCCTCTGGCGGCACAATCTCCTTGAGCGTTTCCTTCACCATATCCCACAGCTTTTTGTGCTGCTTGCCAAGTAAAAGCACAATTCTTGTAGACTGCGAATTGAATGCCGATGGCACATGCTTCACGGCAAATTCTACGATTTCTTTTATCTCCGCGTCACTTATCGGCGACTTGGCCGAAAGGCCGTAATAACTGCGGCGGTTGCTTAGCGCCTCCTTAAAATTTCTTCTCTTTTCCATTCTTCTGTCATTTATTGGTTATACTTAATAGTCATTGCAGCATTTGTAAACATAACAAAAGACGAAATATCTGCATTGTTTTTGGGGCAAAGGTACGGATAAGTGAACACAAAACAAAATATTGAATCTTTTTTTACGGAAAATTTTAGTCTTTTAAGCTAATATTGGATAATTATAATGTTGACACTTTTTTATCAGGATATATTTATCGTTCCAATAAACATTTGTGACACGTTCTCCCACCCCCACTCCTCCTCTGTCATTAGGTGCTATATAGTATACATCAGTTTGTTCAGGCATATTTATCCATCCTATTTCATAATTAGTATTTTCAAGCCTAACAGAAAAAGAATCCCGCAATGCATAACATGTAAATATAAAAAAGACTATCAGCACCAGCAAACTCTTTGTTAAGATCTTGAAAGTTTTATTGTCGTATATTGACATCGTCTTTAAATATGTTTTTAATAATATTTGTTTCATATTGTTTCTATTTTTTTACTTTTCTAAATATAAAATCGAAAATGTAATGGGCGATTTCTAATCTATAAATGTATTTCTATGCTCATAAGGTAAATATTCAATAATAAGGTTTTTACTCCACATTATGTTCATGTCTGATATCGGGTATTTTGAGAAAACTGTATCTCGTTCATCTTTGTCATAATGCAAATGTATTTTGGTAAGCAATTCACGCAAAGGAATGTTTTCCCTTAACCAATATGGCAACAAATGCTATTGCAATTTTATTTAACGACTTCATTCTCATAATCTTTAAAATGTTTTGTGGTTCTTTTCCAAGAATTATGTCTCTTTTGCATCCTGAGTATTTTACCATGATCATGTATTTTCCCCTTAAAGTGTCCCAAATATTCATGTATTCCCAATATATTTTGAACATTAGGTACTGTACTTAATAATTCTTTTTCTTCTTCTTGTTGATATATAAAAGCTGTAATAAGTTGCTTTCCTTTATGCGAGGAAATATTGGCAATGGCTTGTCCGTCTGAACTCGGTTCATTAAAATAATTGGTGCTGGTTTTTATATTCTCTGTTTGATCCCATACTGTAACCGACACCTTGTCCATTATATAAGTCATTTACATCCACTCCATCCATTTTTGATAAGATATCCGTGAATATATTCGAATATGCTTTTGCCGTCAGTGTTATTTCGCTGATGGGAGTATCCGACTTTAGCCATTCCATGCCATATGCCTGCTTAAGTTCATGTATAAATTGATCTCTGATGATAATGAAATCTGTTCCATTGTCTTCATGCGAAAGGTATTGACCTGTAATGGAATAATAGTCATCCATACCGTCAGGATCGATTTTGTTGATTGGATTATTATGACAATACACATACGGACTTACCTCTGGATTCTCTTCCGCTAATTGGTCCATCCTGTCCCATCGCCCTGTTGCCGCATTATGCTGCCTTGCTCCATAGTCGTATGTGTCCAGTCCGTGCATACGGTCAAGCTCCTTGCCGTTATACTTGTATGGCTGTATGTCGCTGCCTGTACAGATGTCAGCCATGAGCCCGCCGTACGGATAGTAATGGTTAATCTGCTCTACGGTGCCGTTAGCCTTTGCCACAACGCGGTTGTTGCCGAGGTGGTCCTGTATATAGAAATGATATACGGGAGTTGCGCCGCTGAATGTTACGTATCCACCATCAATGAGCATCTGCTTTAAAGCCCCGTTCTCATATATCATGTTGCCGCAATATGTCGTGGTGGTCGATGTCTGCGGCTGCAGTGTCTTGTGTACTGTCTGCAGCTTCGTCCCGTCATAGCTGTAGACATATTCCGTGGTCTTGCCGTTAGAGAAGGTCATCTTCTGCGGCTGGTTTATATCATTGTATGTGATGGATTTAATCCCTTTGTTTTTGTCGGATGTCATGTTTCCGACGGCATCGTAGGTATACTCAGCGCTGCTGTCTGCACCGTCCTTGAAGTTGAAAGCCCCCACGTATGTCGGGTCATCAACGCTGTCTGATATTTTAGCGAGCTGGTTGCCGTTGTATGTGTATGTGAGGTTGTCCACCAACCCGTATGTGCCTCCGTCCTGCAGGCCGTTGCGCTTTAGAGTGAGGATGTTGCCCATGCTGTCGTAGGAGTATTGGGTGGTATATCTGTCGTTGGCGTTGGACTCATAATATTTTGCGGCAGTAAGCCGTGACAGGTTGTCATAGCTTAGGTCGTATGCCCGCTGGGGCTGCCCCGTCTTCCAAGCTGACGCCCCCACCCCGACCAAGACACAAAAAAGATGGACCAATAATATCAGATAGCGTTTCATAGATTATTTTGTATTTAGATAATGATAATCATAACTTTGTTAACTTCCTCCTGACAAGTGCATCTCTGTCATAAAATTCCATTTATGTCTTTTTACTTTTCCCAAAAATAAATTCATCGACGATCAAATAAATGGAATACCCTAACAGAATGTACGATGGAATGTATAGATGACTGTAATATATCAGCCTGAGAAGATGTAATGGTATTATGAATAAAGCGATTGATAAAATTATCCTATGTACTATTCTAGTCTCTCCCCAATGTGCCCTTAGTCGTTTGCTATTATATTGTAAGAAAAACACTATTGTTATGAGCACTGAAAAAAAATTGGAAACGAAGATATATTCGTTATAAAATGCACAGTAGACATTTATTCCTTTATTTTGATTTAAAGCACCAAATATAAATTGTAAACATTCAGAAAATAACACATATAATGTTATTGTATTTATAATCATTTTCATAACTTAATTAATTACCAATTATATTCTGTCCATATATTGTTTTTATCATCGATAAAGTCTCTATGAATATACTGAATATCTTCTTCACTCTTTTTTCTGATTTTTATATCTGAGTTTGGAATATCTGGTTCTTGCAATATTGGAACACTCAATATTTGAACAGGATCATTTGTGAAAGTTGCATCAATTCTTTTCAATTCGACTTTATTTATTATTTGAGTTGGCTCCCAAGCATTAAGATATAATGCATTATCTATTTGCCATCCTTGCTCTGATAGATATTTCATAATACCTTCGGAAAAAGCCCCTCCCATACTATGAGAAACAAAATTAAAATGGTCAACTCCCATAGTCATTCCATCAGTAATTTTCTCATAATTCTCTTTTGCATAATTATATCCTAATATTTCTCTCATTGCACTTGCACTTTCTAAATATTTATAATCATAGTTCGTGAAAAAAGGAGACGAAAAATCTTTAAATGTATTTTGAGCCCCTTTTACAAATAGAGAATTTTCTCCATTCCAATAAGTACTTCCACCTTTTGGCGAACCAAAACCTAAATAACCATTTACAAAAACAATTTTTCTTCCGTCCGGGTCAAAGGCATTCACAGGATTATCAATACAATACGCATAAGGACTAATCTCCGGATTCTTCTCCGCCAACGCATCCATTGTCGGCCATCTTCCAATTGCCGCATCATAATACCGTGCGCCATAGTCATACATATCCAGTCCGTGCATGCGGTCAAGCTCCTTGCCGTTGTACTTATGTGGCTGAGCATCGCTGTTTGTACTGATGTCTGCCATGAGGCCTCCATAAGGATAGTAATGGTTTATCTGCTCAATGTTTCCACCTTCATCCGCCACTACCCGGTTGTTGCCGAGATGGTCCTGAATATAGAAATGATACTTTGGAGTGGTGCCGTTAAAAGTAACATAGCCGCCATCTACAAGCAGACGCTTCAATGCTCCGTTCTCGTATATCAGATTTCCGCTATAGGTTGTCGTGGTTGATGTCTGCGGAACAGGAGTGGTATGCTTGGTCTGCAGCTTCGTTCCGTCATAGCTGTAGACATATTCCGTGGTCCTGCCGTCGGAGAAGGTTATCTTCTGTGGCAGGTTTATCGTGTTATATGTGATGGATGAGATTCCCTTGTTCTTGTCGGCTGTCATGTTGCCGTTGGCATCGTAGGTGTATTCTGCGCTGCTGTCGGCACCGTCCTTGAAGTTGAATGCCCCTACGTATGATGGGTCTTCCACGCTGTCGGAAATCTTTGTGAGCTGATTGCCGTTGTAGGAATATGTGAGGTTATCAATCAAACCGTAAGTGCCTCCGTCCTGCAGGCCGTTGCGCTTTAGAGTGAGGATGTTGCCCATGCTGTCGTAGGAGTATTGGGTGGTATATCTGTCGTTGGCGTTGGACTCATAATATTTTGCGGCAGTAAGCCGCGACAGGTTGTCATAGCTTAGGTCGTATGCCCGCTGTGTCTGACCGGCTTTCCACCCCACGGCAGAGATGTTTCCGCCGTAATGACGGTTGCCTGTGTTATAGGGATTGTCTGTATAATACAGGTTCTCGCTGAAATGACTGTTGGTAAGTCCCGTCATCCATGAGCGTACATTATAAGTATATGTTGTGGCCAGTGCACCGTTGCCGCTACGATTCATTGCCGTCAGTCTGCCCAAAGCGTCATAGACGTTGTCGGCAAGCGTCACCTCTGTGCTGCCGTTGACGCTGTGTGCGGTCTTCATGGCACGTCCTGCATGGTCGTAAGTGTAGGCATACGACTCAGTTATCTTTTTCAGCGGCTTGTCGGCATCGTGAGTCACGGTGCGTGAAACGACCTGATTCGTGAAGTTATACTCCGTCTCCTCAACATCATAGCCTCCAAGGGGATTTGACGATACGCTGCGGACGATATTGCCGCGCCTGTCGTAATAGAATACGCTGGTGACAGGTTGAACATTGTCCGAATCCGAGTCGGACGACAGCCTTGCGTTGAGGCTGCCCGTAAGCATTCCCTGAGTGATGTGGAGTGCAGACTGGGCAGAAAGCAATGACTTTGGAATGCCTGTTATCTCAGTGAAATTATAGTTGTCGTAATAGTTTACGGCAAGGATTCTCGTTAATGTCACATTGCCAATACCTACACTTTCATAACCGCCTAAGGCAGTGGACTTGCCCGTGTATTTCACCGGGTCGTGCATGCCGACAGGTGTCAGCCCGCTCTCCATGATTCCCTGAATGCACTGGCGCCCCAAGGCATCGTAAAGATAAACCATATACTCATTGTTGGCGCGCTGAACGGCATCCTGCGACCATACGAGGCGGTTGCTGGCAGTGTCGTAAGAGAACTGCTCCCACCCGGCTCCCGGCAGTTTTCTGCCAGTCAGCTCGTTATGGGCATTGTATAGATACAGGTAGGCATATTTGCTTACAAGATCGCTGTCGAGAGAACCGTTGCCGGCCTGTGCGGATAGCGCAGGCGGAAGAACAGCCTGAAGCTGGCCGAAGGCATCATATATATAATAGGTGTCAAGACGGCTGCCATTGTCTGCAAAAGCGCGTTTTAGAACAAGATGACCAAGACGGTCGGTAAAAGTGATGGTTGTCACGCCATCCTCATCGGTCACACGCTCGGCACGGAGAGCACCGTCGGAATAATGGCCGGAAGAGGAGACGGACTTTGAAAGGAAGCCGTCGGAGTAGCTGAACATACGGACCGCAAGGTCGGGCTGTGAGCCGCTGTTGCCAAGGTATTCCTTTACTACGCGCTTCCCGGCGCTGTACCAGCTGGCACCGGCACCATAATGCTCCAACACACGCCCGAGAGGTGAGTTCTCATATATTTTTCCGCTGTAAGGACTGCTGTCATTGTTGACCGTCACGGATGAGATACCGACGGAGCTGTGGGCTAAATAGGCATTGTCCGAAGACACGTTGTCGACACCGGGAAGCCATACCCGGCACTCACGGCCAAAGGCGTCAAGCTCGGTCATGGTCACGAGATTGGTCTTGCCGGGAGTGATGCCCGTGAGCACGGTCTCGTCAGGACGGCCAAGACCGTCGTAATAGTCCGTGGTCTCGTCATAAACGCTTCCTGAGGCATCACGGTAGGTGCGCTTTACTATGCTGTTGCGCCCGGTGGTGGACGGCAGCGATGACACTGGACCGGCAGCAGCTGGACTGATGGAGGGATAAGGGCTGGTGGGAGTCTCGGTGTTAACGTATGCGGCTGCGGAGTAATGCAGGGTCACGGAGGAGTGTGCACCGGCAACGATTACCTTTGACTGAGAGGAAAGAGGCTTTATGGGACCTACTGTGATGCTGTTAAAGCCTGTGTAGGTTATCTCATAATCGCCGGGAGTGATGAAAAAGGAGCAGACACCGCTGACATCTCCGCAATACACCTCATTAGTGCCGACACGGACATTGAAATGGAGCTGGCTGTCGGCGAACGACTCGTCGACAAGACCTCCGCTCTGATGTATCATGAGGTTAAGGCTGAAGTCGGAGGTGGGAAGGGGATCACCGTTGATGCTACGAGTATAGCTGAAGTCAGACACATTGAATGTTATGACAAGGGGAGCGGACACACAGAACTGGAACTTGTTGCCTTTGTTCACCTCGGCACGGTGGATATACTGCAGACGCTTTGAGCCGCTGTCACCGGCATTTATATGCAGGTTTGGCTCTAATTCCTCCAATGTGTCGGGTATCTCATACTGGGGAGACAGCGCTGACGCACCTGACCCTACTAAGACACAAAAAAGCTGGACTAATAATATTAATTTGCGTTTCATAACCTATTCTGCATTTTTGTAATGATAATCGTACTGGTTTATAATCTCTTTTTCCACAAGCGCATCTTTGTCGTCATAAAAATACGTCTCACGCAAACGGTCAAATATATCATAGACATAATACGTGGTGAAGCCGTTGGCATCGGTCTGCGACCTTAAAAGCATGTTGCCGTTATACTTATAGATATAGGATAAGGCAAAGGGCATAAGACTTCTGATGCTTTCAAGACGTGTATAGTTGATATTTTGTAGGCTGCATGTTGAATAAGATTCTATATCGAGGTTCAACGCATATTTTATCTGCCGGTATGTTGCATTGGCATAGCGTGCAATCAGTTTCTGGCCATATCCGCCCCATACGAGCACCGATGTTGTACCGTTTTCTGTTATTTCTATGGGATTGCCATACATGTCTGTTTTTGTTACCTCGTATTCTGTGAGTGTATTGCCGTTTGTCACTGAGGTACGCTTGCTGATATAGGGAATACTGCCTGTAATCCCGTATTCGTTTTTCTCCGCACGGCTGACACCGTTGGCTGTTACCGTTTTATTGACTACAGGGTTGATGATATGCAGGTCTGTCATTTTCTTGTATTGGCTGTATTGCGTAAGGTTGAACGGATACTCATACTTTGTCACCATCCATTTGGCGTTGCTCATCAGAATGCTGTCGCAGCTTGGAAGCTTGTATGTGTTGTAGGCATGGCGTGAACTTTCCGTGTACGCAGTTGACCCGGTGCTTGAATATTCCACTATGTCTGTGGCAACGGGCAGATAGCTGCATGTGCGGGTCTTGGTGAGCCAGCCAAATCTGACAGGGTCATGATATGTAAGGTCTCCCACAAAAAGCATCTCCTGAGTGGCTGTTGTAAATGTGGAGTGCGGAGTAGCCTGATAGCGGATGCTCTCCTTTCTCACACACCTGCCATTGCTGTCATAATATTCCTTTGAAAGCAGTTTACCCCTCTCATAAGAAAAGTCAGTATACGGTGTGATGGCATTTGAGCAGGTTATACCGTATGCGTAAAAAGGTGGCACATCCATGTGCTGCCGGGAGAAAATGTCAGTGTCGAAATTGGAATACCTATATTTGACATAGCCAAGGCTATTGCCGTCTGCGTCAAGAGTCTCTTCAATCACACACGAATAGCCGACATCGGGAGTTGTGCAGCCGCTGACAGACGGGAAAAAGCCACCTTCGGAAGCTATTGTAACTGTAGGATAATTGTCGGTGGCCACCTTTTGCAATATCACGTACCTCATAGCCAAACACGGCTCACCCTTTGAAATTCCACTACTCTTGCCGCTCTCAGAACGTGTCTCTGAATAATAGTACTTCTTTGTGTTTATGATTTTACCGTCGCTGTCATGATTTATTATTTTGCTAATCCTTAAACCGCCAGATGTGCCTGACATATTCTCTATGTCGGTTCTGTCTTCGTTCACACGTTTGGAATATCTGTTTCCCTCATATTCAAAGACAGAGCTGCCACCTGTAGGATATTTGACAGAGGTGAGAATCTCTGCTTTCATATAGCGCTCGAACGGTATTTTTTTCTTAAAATCAGGTCTTACATTCACATCTATTGTCCTTCCGTTATAATATCCCCAAGAGTCTGTATCGGCATATACATATTTTGCAGGCAGTTTATCCGCTATATTATATGAAAAACTGTATTCCGCCACATTTATGCCTGATGTGTTTTCCGGAATTTTATAGCGCGTTATTACAATATTGTCCGGATATAAATCATATTGCTTAATGATGTCGGGCACACCATCACGCTGAGTTATCAGCGACAGTTTCCTTCTATTGTCATACGTATAATCAAAATACAGACTATGTGACTTTCCTCCACATTTATTGGAAATAGCCATTCTATGAAGGATTGGACAATACAGATTTTGGGCAATTTCCTTTTCTGAACCAGAACGCTTCATAAAGGCATTGAATTGATTGTATGGATTATCCAAATAACCTCGATATAAGTCAAATATAGTAGCACCGCTTATATCTTTCCAAAACAAGCAGCCAGTGATGAAACTGTTACCGTATGCCTGGTCAGGATAATAATAAAAAGATATTTTCTCTTTGTCTGTCTCTATTGACTTGATGTTTACAGGAAAAAGTAAAAAACCAGAGCCCGCCTTTTGACCTGTACGGTAAGGGCTTTCCAACGCAACTTCAATATCAAAAACTTCATAATATTGCGGAACATATTTTAAGTCACACATCAAGGCACTTGTGTCATATTCAAAATTCACGATATTATTGTCGGGAGTAGTGATTTTTCTCAGATGCCATGAGGTGGCTACAAGGTCACTGTTGTTGCGGGAATAATACGGAATAGAGAAGTCAATGGCGTCAATGCCGCCAAACTCATACCTGCATCCGTCAGGAGTTTTCAGAGTGAACCTGCAAAAATACCTGTTGTTCTCGGACTGGTTTCCCCACGCATGTACATCAATGCGGCTTTTCAGCTGCTGTAAGCTTATAAAATCCGTATTTGGATTAAACTCCACCTCTATATTATCATCTGACACAACTGTCCATCCACCATCCTCGTTGATGTAAAAAGAACCGGTGTAGCCGCAAAAGTTGAAACTGAACTCATCGGCCGAAAGCTCATAATAGGGACTGCTTGAAGAACTCCACGTATTCTTGGTATGGCTGTCAAAATCTGCATTGGTCATATTTTTCATCTTGTATGCGTGGTCGTAAAAACCATGACCAACGCCATCAGTTCCTTTCTTCTCATCATAAACCCCATGCACGGTTCTTGTGATGTAACCACCAGAACGCAGGCTCCAGCCAAGTCCAAGACTACTCGGAGCGCTTGAGGGTTTAACCGCGGCTATATGGTAATTAGCTGTTATAGGAATGGAAATGGTGCCGACATTCACCGTGTAAAGTGGAATAGATATATCGGGAATGCCTGTAAAATGGCTGACAGGTATTGTGCCATACAGTCCGATATTTGCAACCTCAGGACCAGGGACATTATAAATATGATCTGACTGAGCATCTGTTTTTATGGCATTGAAAAACATCATCAATGCCAATATAAGTATTTTAAGTATAGACATTTTCTTCATCTCACAATAAATTTTTCAGAATAATCATTGCCGTCACTGCAGAATATGCGCAAGGCATACTCTCCACGACGAAGACCAGAATAGGAGAGCTCAACCGCAGCGTACTCTCCAGAGCCGCAAGTCACGCTGTGTCTCTTGTATACCGTGCCTTGGATGTCGCATATAATAAGGTCGGCAGTGACTGTGGCACCGCTGCTGTTCCCCATTGTTATGGACAGCGTCTGTGTGCCGGCATCTTGACTGACGTGATATTTTGGTGTGCCGGCATCTTGACTGTTATTGGTACCTTCATTATTAGAATTACCAGCCACGGCAGTACGGATATTTTCATTTTCCCGGTCATAAAGCATTGCCTGGCCATCAGGAGAATTATAATATGCTGTATGTGACAGACGGGTCGTGCCGTCATATATATCGCAGACTTCTATGATTGGGTATCGGTAGCCAATGGCATATATAAGGTATGCTTCTTCCCGTCTTTGTGACGGAAATGAGGCAAGATGATTTATGATACTGTCGGCATTAAAAACAGGCAATGCTGCATGGATGCTGTTGGCAGAATATGTTATGAATGCCACATTTCTTACGGTGTGCAGGCAGAGGCAGTTGGACAGAACTGTGCCGTCGGGTAAAATGACATTCCCTGAACTCTCGGCTTTAGTGACATAACTGCCGAATCTGCGGATTGCCACCTTGTCGCAATACATTCCCAAACCGTGGAAGTGTCCTGATACCGCGTCACCTTTCCCCATCGGAAATTTGAACCTGACTTCAGGCATGTCATAGTCTGCATATTCAAGATTATTCTCATAGCGCGTTAAAAGCACGGAATCATTGCGCTGCAGAAAATATGTCCTGTTGCCTGACTCTAATGAATAGACTGTATCACTGAGAGCAACAGGCTGAATGCTTTGTGCAATTCGTTTATCGTCCAGCTCTGCATTGCTGAGATCCAGTACAAAACTGTCACCGCCAATGTCTTTTGTGTCTATTCCGATATTTTGTTTGTGCAAAATGTCATCGTGACGTATGCCATTGCATGATGCCTGGAGTATATTCTGAGAGTATGCTCCAGTATTTATCATTGCCATATAAAACAACAGAAATAATTTATAAGATTCTTTCATCAGTTTAGTTTTTAATTATCACGCCACAAAATTAAATAAAAATTTTGAATTACAAGCCAATAATGTAAAAAACTTTATTGTTTACATCAAAAAATGCGGATATTATTGTTTTAAGGTAAACAAGCGACGATGTTCGTCACTGAATTTTACATTTTTTTCTAACCTGTGCGGGTAGAAATAATTATAGGTGCAGTCTTACATACTAAAAAAAGTTTTTTTGCAAAAAATCTGTCATCTATCACTCTTTTGTTTTAAAATATCAGATTATCAGTATTTTAAAAATCTGTGCGGTGTAAATCCATCACTTATCTATCACCAATCTATCATCAATCTATCATCAATCTATCACCTTTTAGGGGGTAAACACGACATAAACGTATCAAAAGAGTTACAAAATTGGGCAAAAATAGCTTGAATTTTGGCAAAAATGGCTTGAAAAAGTAGAAAGCATTATAAAAATGTGAGAAAATGCATCGAAAAAACATAATAAATGCTACAGATGAGCATTATACAAACTATATGTACTAACAGTACAAAGCCGATGTACTGCCTGTTCCATACGCTTGGACAATGTGTCCCATACGCCTGGACAGCTGTTATTTGCAATATTCGTTCAGTTGGATTGTAGTATTTGCAATAAGAAGTAAATATGATGGGTGATAGATGATTTA